>ENA-OWOZ01000008-OWOZ01000008.1-bioreactor-metagenome-genome-assembly--contig:-NODE-8-length-304761-cov-19.324861_pt1 | contig 304761 bp, 258 predicted proteins | sample MGYA00238140_ERZ651804 | MGnify/ENA primary metagenome ERZ651804 (study PRJEB26910, sample SAMN07631232) | bioreactor metagenome | isolation source: Switchgrass digestor | place: USA: Dartmouth...
TCCTGCTGCAAGAACCTTGCAATTTTCGGATCATACATCCTTGCATTCAGATAGTACAATCCTGTTTCCTTATCATACTGATATCCGGCATATGTAATATTGTTATTAACATTACCGCTTGTACCATCTGGTTCAAGATTTCCAAATGCATCATAATAATAAGTAGCTGCAACCGTACCGTCCTGTTTTAATAATGCTGTTACATCGGCATGACCATTGTACATATAGAAGTATGTTTCATTTCCGCTTGGTTCATTGGCAGTTCTGCAAACCAGATTTAATCCATAGATATTTCTTCCTGTCTGGTTCCCGTTTCCATTAAGTTCAAGCACAACATTCTGATACTCATAGAAATATCTAGTCTGAGTACTTCCTACCTTTTTACCTACCCTCAATCCTTCTGCATTGTACGTATTTTCTATTACTGCCGTTCCTGTTGTAGTCTTGATAAGCTGATTAAACTCATCATATACATTTACACTTGATGAAGCCTCATCAGTCTTCTCAAAGTTACCATTTTTATCGTAGAAGTACGTTACTACCTTGTCCTGCTGACCTGCCTTTTTTGTTGTTACAGTAGTGAGCAAGTTTAAATCATAATCGTATCCATAAATTAACTCTGTAACCTCTGACCCTACTGTAATAATCTCACGTTCCCTATTTCCTAAGTTGTCATACTCATAGCTTATGGTCTTTCCTTGCCCAACTACTTTTTTAAGCCTGTTCAAATCGTCATATTCATATGAGGTACTTCCCTTCTTATCAACCTTCTTACTTAAGTTATTGTTTTCATCATAATAATAATTAAATGTCTCTATAATCTCATTTGAATTTTTGCTGTTTTTCAGTTCTTTTAAAAGACCATTCTTGTAGTATGTATAATCTTCTCTTGCACCTGATGTCTGTTGTAAAATAAAAATGCAGCAAGTTGCCACGTAAAAGTGCAACAGTTTAGCTGGTAATAATGAGAAATTTTAACACTAAAATCACATCTATGAAACTACCACTGATATCGATACCATCACCGATATCAGATATAAAAATCATTTCTGAGTATTATGATGGAAAAATAAAATAGTCATTGCCAGCACCCCGTAATAATAGTACCCTTTTAGTTGGTCAAATACTAAAGGGGGTTAGAAAGGATGTTAACAATGACTAATATTAAGTATATCAGAGATTTGTTTGAAGAGAAAGGTTTATCTCTTAGGGAAATTGCAAGAGTGACCGGGTATAATTTCAGAACGGTCCGAAAATATGTTGATAAGGAGGATTGGTCTCAACCTGTTGTTAAACGAGTAAGGCAAACTTTGATTGATAAATATAAAGACGATATTGACGAATGGTTGATAAGCGATATTAATGCACCAAGAAAACAGAAGCATTCTTCAAAAAGAATTTTTAACAAACTGAAGCAAAAATATAATAATGAATTTAATATATCCTATCGCACTGTTGCAAGGTATGTAAGCTTGAAAAAGAAAGCTTTACACCAAGAAAGTCACGGATATATTCCTTTGGAACATCCCGCTGGTGAAGCACAAGTAGATTTTGGCAGAGCGGTTTTTGTAGAAAACAGCATTCGATATGAAGGATACTATGTTACCATGTCGTTTCCATATAGCAATGGAGGATATATACAACTTTTCAAAGGAGCGAACATAGAATGCCTGTTACAAGGGATGAAAAATATTTTCGAACACATGGAGAAAGTACCTACATGTATCTGGTTCGACAATGATAAAACAATTGTCAAGAAAATATTATCTAATGGGGAAAGAAAGGTTACGGACGCTTTTGCACGATTCAGGATGCACTACAGATTTGAAAGTAACTTTTGCAATCCGAATAGTGGACATGAAAAAGGCCATGTTGAAAACAAAGTTGGATATACCAGAAGAAATATGCTGGTACCGATACCGGAATTTGAGGATATTAGAGAATTCAACCGCCAGTTGCTTGTCCAATGCGATGAAGATATGCAAAGGAAACACTACAAAAAGAATGTACCTATTAAGACTTTATTTGATGAAGACAAAAAAGCAATGAGGTATATCCCCAAATCTGAATATGAGATATATCGCCTTGAAAAAGTAAAGGCAGATAAATATGGTAAAGTGAACTTTGACAACAGAAAATATTCAACTGGGCCACAATATGCCCAGAGAGAACTAATGATAAAAACAGACGCTTTCACAGTTATGATTATGGATGAAGAGTACAATACAGTCCAAGTACATAAACGTTTGTATGGAGATCAGAAAGAATCGATGAAGTGGGGACCATATCTTGAATTAATGAGTCGTCGGCCTACTGCTTTAAAATATACCGGTTTTTTCCGGGAGTTGCCTCAGACTCTTCAGGATTATCTTACATTATGTAGCTATGAACAGAAAAAAGGGTCTTTGCGACTATTAGCGAAAATGTTGGAGCAAAGCGAACTGGACACAGCCGTAGAAGCCTTTAGATTCTGTATCGAGAGAGGAATAAAAGATTTAGACAGCATCTGGGCTAAATATTATACGATGGTTTGTACCCACATACAGGTTCAAGATGTTTTGCCTAATACTAAGATTCCTTCTGTTGTACCTTACACTGTTGATAATACTGTATATGATAACTTGTTGTCTGGGGGGTATCCGATATGCGAGAATTAATAGCCAAACATTGCAAAGCCTTAAAACTTGGTTCGCGTATTGTTCAAAACTATAAAAATATTCAGGCTCAAACACATGAGGAATTTCTTGAGAAGTTATTGGCTATGGAAGTAGAAGCACGGGAACGAAACCGTATAAATCACTTGCTTAAGCAGGCACGATTTGATGTGATAAAAACCTTTGGAAATTACCGTTTTGAGAAAATGACAATACCGAGCAGTATAGACATAGAAACACTAAAGAATGCCTCGTTTATCGATAGAAAGGAGAATCTTATCCTATATGGACCAGTTGGACTTGGGAAAACACACCTTGCTACTGCCATAGGTGTAGAAGCTTGCAATAAGGGCAGACATGTACGATTTTTCAGGACAGCAGCACTTGTTAACCAACTTATGGATGCAAAAGCAGAGGGAAATCTAAAACGTTTCTTAAAACAGTTGGATAGAGTGGAACTCTTGATTTGTGATGAATGGGGATTTATTCCATTTGAGTGTGAAGGTTCACAGCTCTTATTTCAGGTCATTTCCGACTGTTATGAACGTAAAAGCATGATTATAACTACAAATTTGGAATTCAGCAAATGGAACGGTATTTTCTATGATGAAAAGTTAACCAGTGCCATCATAGATCGTATTATTCATCATAGCCACCTGATCGTCTTCGACGGTCCCAGTGAACGCCTGGTAAACTCACTGATGAGAAAACAATAAGAAGTGAAATGCAATGTGATTTTATGAGTTGTATCACTTTTTAGCTGATGCCCTGAGATAAAAAGTGTAAACAGGCACCAAAGTAGGTCTGTGTTATGCCATGCTACAATGAAATTAAGGCGGGGCGGGAGCAGAAGTTGTATCACTCTTCCCTTCAGCCCCTCGGTAATTTCTAAGAAGCATGGCATATGAAATAAAGTCAAGAGCAGAAGCGAAGAGACTCTTGACTTTATTTCAAGCAGACCGGAAACTAAAGCAAATATTGAAATTATAGGTTCCATAATCTTCTATTTATTGGATTGACGGGGTGCTGCATTTTACTTGTCATTTTGTTGCATTTCCTATTGACAAAACACAACAAAATAATCACTCCATAAATATTTCGTTAGTTATTTATATTCAGTGAATATAAGAGATGTGAAAAATAATATGCTTTTGCGAGTATTTTTGTAACGTGGAAATTCCCTAAACTCACGCTAGAAATTTCATATTTTGCAACTCTCTCCAAGAAAAGTATTTGATATATAATCAATATTTAATATAATATTACACATAATGATAATGGGGGTATAATTTGTGAACAATAAAAAAGCCTTTAAAAGCTTAATTATATTAGTATTGTTGCTTTCTTTAGGAACGGCTGTGTGAAACTTTTTCTGTAAATTTGAGTGTATGGACGTTTTTCTGGACTTTGTCGTACCACTAAAATATGTATAAAATACGCAAATAATATCAATATGTACGCATAAAAGACGTATAAAAAATGTGAGGAGGATACAATAGATTAAGAAAAAAGACTTAAAAACTTCTCGAAAAGCACGGATAGTACTTAAAAAGAAACGGCGGAAACCATGACATATATAATGACGGAAAAGAATGTGAACTTATACCGACACACTGAAATTAACGAGAGGTTGGCAAGTTACATAATCAAGAAGCATGGACCATCATAAAAGCCATTGTTGTTGGTGGCTTCATATATTTATCATTTGTTAGATAGACTTAAGGAGAAATTTAAGTGAAAGAAGCATATCCGGTGGTAATCACAAAAGAAAACGATGGATATTTTGCATCGATACCAGACTTTAATATAGATACACAGGGCACAAGCGTAGTAAATGCAATTGCTATGGCCCGGGATGCAATTGGACTTATGGGTATAGACTTGGAGGATGACGGTAAGGAAATACCCAAGCCAAATTCAGTGAAAGTTCAAGTTGGAGAAAATTATACTGTTACATTGGTGGATGTGGATTTTACGCAGTATTACAGAAAGGTTGATAATAGGGCAGTTAAAAAGAATTGTACTATATCGTATTGGCTTAATGTTGAAGCGGAAAAGTCAGGCATAAACTTTTCTAAAGTGCTGCAGGAAGCGTTAATGCAATAGTAAATATTTCAAAATGAGCATAATTATCCTGTCAATTGTCCATTCATAAAAAATATTTAATTGAAAAAATAAATTACCCGGTAAAAGCTTATCTTATCAAGCTTAGATTGTTTTTGGCATCGCAAATGCTTGCAGAAACATCAATTCCGGTATCTGAAGTAATTAACAGGGTGGGGTTTAATGATGTGGTTCATTTTTCAAGGATATTCAGAAAAAAATTCGGTTATTCACCGTCGGAGTACAGGCAAAAAATTGTTGGTCGTTGAGGTAGTAAAAAAATTTAAAAAATTGAATAATATATTGTAAATTGGTTAATAATTATATTGACCTCACAAATACATTTTAACCCCCTAATACATGCCCTGGCCTTAGTGCCGGGGTATTTAACATTAGTGGGATATGAAACGTCAATATCAAAAATTAAAGGCTTCGATATCCTTTAACTTTTTACTGAAAGAATTTGAAAGAATCAATGGACTTATTGGGTTTAAATCTACAAAATTTGATATTATAATAATAAAAGATGTCTTGTACCAAAATAAGCATCCGGTTTAATAATCATGACATTGGGGGAAATAATATGCAGGACTTTAAAGAAGGAAATTTAGTAGATTTTTCACCGTATTTATATATTGCGCTCTATTTTGCCATAATTAACATAATCGGCATTATTATTTGCGGAATAGATAAATATAAAGCAAGAAGGAGTTTATGGAGAATACCGGAGAGGACTTTTTTCTGGCTTGCTTTAATGGGAGCTGCTCCGGGGGTTTATTTTGGATTCTTGCTGTTTCACCATAAAACAAGGCATAAAAGATTCATGATTGGTATTCCGGTTATTTTTATTTTTCAAGTATTGGGATTGATTCTTTTTTATCTCTATTTGAATGCTTAATAAAAGATTATATGGATTAGATACATAGAGCTATCGGTATATATTGACTTACTATTATGTTTATTATAACATTGTTCTGGAGATGTAAATACTTACAGGAGTTGTCTTTTCCTTCGCTTTAAAGATTATTTTGACTGCTATTATTTAGACAAATATGAACTTGAAAAAAATCATTGGGAAGAAGGAGTTTTAGGTGGGATAATGCAAAATAAAATGGGATTTGAATATATTTATATATAAGTTTTTTGCAGAGGTTTCATCAACTACCTGTGAAAAGGGGGCGATGGCTTGAAACTTCAAAATAAAAAAACAGTAATAAGCGATGATAAAATAATAATTTTGGATTATTTGAATTATTTCTCCAGCAAGTTTTCGTTGTTAATAGTACTGTTGTTTTTTGGACCCTTACTGAAACAAGTTATCAACATCGGTAATCTTACGAGTATCCTTATTGTAGCCATTATATTTATTCTTGTCATATCATTTACATTATATGAAAGATTCAAAAAGAAAAAAACGAATGTAGAAGAAGGATATGAATATATTATTGATAAAGTCTCTCGAACTCTGATTGTAAAGAAAACAGAGTACTTTTCCCCAAAAAAATATGAATACAGTTTAGAGAATTTAAAGCTAAAAATAACCGATAACTTGGACAGCGAAGAAGAAAAACCTTATTATAATTTATACATTAGTATTGACGGGAAGGAATTTTTAATTCAGCAGGCTTATGATGAGAATTCAATTAAGAAGTTAGTAGATGAAATTATCCGACTGATAAATATTTTAGATGTAATTATTGAAGATCCAAAAGATATTTTATTTAATAAAACTGAAAGCTTATCGAAAAAAGATATATTCGGCGGTCATGCTATAGATCAAAATGAAGTTTCAGAAGATGAAGGCAGTAAATACCGGCATTCGGCAGAAAACAATCTATACGGTGGCGAAGGACCCGATGATCCAATAAAGATAAAAAAACTGTCAGAAAAAATAAAAGAATTGCATATAAAAGACAAAGGCAGTTCAATACCTCTATTAGAACCGGATTATAAAGTTAAGGTCTGTGACAATAAGCTTATAATTAATGTAAGGAGAAATTATATTCTTTTTTTTGTAGTTCTGACTTTGTTTCTTTTTCTTATATACAGGGTCTACTTGACTGAAAGTACTATAACTTTAGAGCGGGAAAGTACAAATGAGGTAACTTGCGAAATTAAATACAATTTGTTAGGTATAGAAAAGTTCGAGACTAAGAAGTTTGTTCTTAAGAATTTGGCAGATATTACTGTGGAAAGTGACAGTGAAGGAGATATTACATATATATTTGAGTATGATGATAATAAAAAGTTCAGCTTGGCATTGTATGACATTAATAGTGAGGATATTGAAGCAATAAAGTCTTTTCTAAGAGATGAATATAATAAAAAACTTATTATTAAAGGCAAACAGCATTTTTCGAGTATATTATTTGCCTGTCTTCTGGTAATACTTGCATTTATATTGATAGTATCAAGTATAGTAATTCTATTAAATATAAAAATACAGAAAATAGTAATTGATGGGGATAGTAGAAAAATCTTTTTAACCTTTAAATCGATTATAAAAAAAGAAGAACAGGAGTTTACTTTAAGTATTTTGAAAAATATTAAAATTAAAAAGATATGTGATAAGGATTATTTGTTTATGGAAATTTTGAATATGTCTTTGAATTTAGGGCAATTAAAAAATAAGGACAAAGTATATGATATTGAAATGTTTGCTGGTAAACTTTTTAGTTAGCTGCAGATAATGAAGCAAAATTGCGGTAAAATGCCGGTATCCTTTCTTTACAAGTATTATATGTACTTTGGTAGGCTTATAGATGATTTCATTAATATTCCCGTAATGGTATAATATACTTAAATACCGATTATCGGAGGGATACATATTATAATTTCTAATGACCTCGCAGATAAAATAATAAAAGCACCGGCAGAGAATTCAAAGATTATACTCAAAGGACCTACGGGAAGCGGGAAATCAACCCTTCTTCTCGAAAGGTATAAGTATATGGTGGAAAAGCTAAAGGTGCCCAGTGAGAAAATATTGATACTTCTGTTAAACAGAACCCAGTCTCTTGAGTGGAGAACCCGGACTGTGCTTGAGGGCTCCGGTGCTATTTTGAGGACCTCTTATTACGGATTTATCCAGGAAGAGATAAAGACTTATTACCCTATTATTTTAAAAAACTGTAATGAAATTGAGAAAAAGGACATAAAACCGGTATTTTTAACCTTTGAAGCCGCACAGTTTTTGGTTTCAATAGTTTTGGAGTGGCGCAGGCAGAATAAGGGGTATTTTTCCGGGGTTACATCCTTTAGCGACAGGCTTGCCATAGATATGACATCCAATCTGGTCCGGGCGGCTATTTCGGATATTCCTTACAATGAGATAGGCAAGAGGCTTTATGAAGCACTGGAAAAGAAGGAAGAAACAAAAAAACAGGTGTTTCGGGAAGCGGATGATATAATTACAGCATACCGAAAAAGATGTATGGAGCTTGGTATATTTGACTTCGGAATGGCTGTAGAGCTTTACAATAAATATCTTATTACTGACGAAACATACCGGGAGCAGTTGTTTAAAAGGATTGACCATCTGATTGTTGACAATATTGAAGAATGTGTCCCCACAGAGGTGGACTTTATAGATTTTCTTTTGCCTCATTTAAAAACCTGCCTGATGGGCTATAATCATGAAGGGGGATATGGAGAAGCCTTCGGAAGCAATCACGAATACATGAAGCAGAAGCTTCTGGGCAGGATTGAGACGGTGGAATTAAATAAATCCTTTACATGCAAGGATTATATGTATGAGTTTTCGGACATGCTTTTTGATGCTATTGAAAACGGATCCTTTAAAAGGTGTGAACCCAGAAAGGAAATAGAAAGGGTAATGCCCTTTGAGCTCAGAAGTGAGATGCTGGAAAAGGCGGGAGAGAAAATATTATACCTTATAGAGGATGAAGGCTATAATCCTTCCGATATAGTGGTGATTTCAAATTATGCGGACCCGGTATCGGAGTTTGTTATTGGGCGGTGTCTTGAAAAACACGGCTATGAATTAAAAAATCTTGCCCGAAAGAGCAGAATTATTGATAATCCCTTTTCCCAGGCTCTTATAACCTTGGCACAGCTCTGCCATCCGTCCTATGGGTTTGTGCCCGGAAGGGATGATGTTAGGGCGCTGTTACGAATGGTACTTAAAATTGATCCGGTAAGAAGCTCGGTGCTTGCGGGAGAAATTCTGGCCCAAAAACCCTTTGCCGAGTTTCCCGATATAGAGTTTCCGGGCCTGGTGGAAAGGGTAGGATATTATAATATTGAAAAATACGAGTATATAAGAAATTGGATAAAGGAATACAAGGAGTTGGAAAAGCCCCTGGATATAAATGAGTTTTTCCAGAAGGTTTTTTTGGAAGTGCTTATTTCTACAGAGGTGTCTCAGAAGGATATTCTGGAAACGAAAAAATTAATTGACAGTGCCAAGTCCTTTGTTGACGTGGTGTCCAGGTTTAACAGAAATGCCAACAAGGATTTTTTAGATGTGGTGAGAAGGGGCATCAAATCCGGAGAAAGTATTTTTGAGTTGGAGGAAAAGCTTAGCGGAAACTTTGTGTTGATGTCGACTCCGGTAGCTTATCTTGCCAGCTCGTTAAAAAGCAAGGTTACCATACTTTTGAGCATCAGCAGCAGCCACTGGACTCCGAGAAGCATAAAGGAAATAACCAATATTCATGTATTGACAAAGACATGGGATGTAAAGGATATTTATACTGAGGAAATGGAAGAGAAAAACCAGAAGCATTATCTGGCGGTTCTTATACGATCGTTGTTTAAAAGGTGCGGTGAGAAGCTGATAACCTTCGAATCGGCCTTATCGGCAAACGGATATGAAAATGACGGTATCCTGGCTGACTATTTTGATGAGATACTCTCACAGTAGATGCAGGTTTATAATAAAGTGTGAAAATAAAGGGTGCAAAGTATTCATGCGAATAAAAATATGGAAGAAACATTGTGAAGCAAGTTTTAGAGCCTGTTAATACGACGTGGAAAGGGAGAGCATTGTTTGAACGAAGTGAGTTTTGCTCGACCCCACGGAGTATTTACAGGCTCTGGACTTGCGAAACTTCAGTTTCTGTAATATTTTTCTTCACATATATCCTTAATAAAGGAATTGGAGGCTTTTATGGGACTTAGAAAGGGCCAAAAGGAGCTTGTTGAAAGGTACCGGGGCGGTTACTGTGCTATTCCTGCCATACCCGGCGGCGGCAAGACCCATTGCCTTACATTGTGGGTCGCGGAAATGATAAGCAACGGGCTCCATAAACCGGGTAAAATACTAATTGTTACATATATGAACAGTGCTGTTAATAATTTTAAGAAGCGTATTTCCGAAGAACTGCAAAGAAGAGGGATCAGCACAAACAAGGACTATTTTGTGTCCACCATTCACGGGTTATGCCTTCAGATTATAAAGGAAAAGCCTGACCTTATTTTTGCAAACGAAGAATTTGAAGTGGTGGACGGTATTGTCAAGAACCACCTTATTTCTGCTGCCATTGATGAATGGAGGCGTTATAATGAAGGCGCATTCAAGCTGTATTTGGATATTGAAAGCTTAAGTGCCGCCAAAATGGGGGATGTTTATAGAAATTGGCACGATAAGCTTTGCGGCATAATGCTTTCTGCCATAAGCGACTTTAAAATAAGGGGTATTTCTCCCCAAAAAGCGAAGAAAATGTGCCAAAGCTGTGGTAAGAACTCTATTTTGTTTTGGGCTTCGCAAATTTATGAAATATACGACAGGAAGCTTAAGATGAGAGGAGCCTTGGACTTCGATGACATGCTTTACAATGCTAAAAGAATGCTTCAGGAGGATGAACACCTACTGGAGAAATACCGAAAAAAGTACAGCTTTGTATGTGAGGACGAAGCCCAGGATTCCAACTATATTCAAAATGAGATTCTTGAAATGATTGCCGACGGAAATCTTCTGCGGGTGGGAGACAGCAACCAGGCAATCTGCGGAAGCTTTAGCAGCAGTGACTTTACACTGTTCAAAAGCTTTTGCGAAAATCCGAATACCACTGTGTACCGGATAACTCAGTCCAGCAGAAATACAAAGAATATTATAGATCTTGCCAATTATTTTGTAAAATATGTAAGGGAAAGACATCCCGTTGAAGAATGCCGGGAGAGCTTGCTTCCGCAATATATAGAGCCTGTGGATGAAAACGACAGCCGTCCCAACCCCCGGATAGATGAGTACGGCATAAAAGTAGCTGTTTTTGGCTCATGGGAAGACGAGGCCAGGGCTGCGGTAACTCAGGCCATACATATGATGAACAAGTATCCGGATAAAACCATAGCGATACTTGTCCCTACTGCGTGGAGGATGTCCTTTGTTTTAAACTGCCTGGAAGCCAGAAGAGTTCCCTTTGAGCAGTTGGACAACACCTCCGATGAAAAAAACAAAACGGTAAGAAAATTAGGAAGGGTAATTGACTTTATAGCGACTCCCGAAAAGGGTGAAAAGCTCTGGGATATGATGAGGGAGTGCTTTTTGACTGACAACTACGATAAGCCCGAAGTTGACGGAAACGAGGAAGAGCCGAAAAAAGCCGGGCAGAAGGAGCTTCTGGAACGTTTTTTGAAAAGATATCCTGTAGAAAAGATTTTGTACCCTTTGGGAGGAGAAATAGATATTGACGAGGTACCGCAGGAGCTTCTCAAAACAAAGATATGGAAGGATTTTTTAGGGCAGCTTGAGACGGTTAGGGAGCTTTTGGAGTTTCCCAATACCATTGTGGAAAAGCTAATATTGTTCATATCGGAAAAGCTCAGGTTTGACAGGGAAGAAAGGGCTATAGCACAGAAGGTTGCCGGAGATGTGAGGTTTCTCATGGGAGGGAATTCCGGCTGGAGACTTAGTGACCTTGCGCTGGAGCTTCTCAGCCCTAAAAACATGTTTAATTATTTTGCGGGTATTGTATGGGATTTAAAGGGATATGAGCCAAGACCCGGGGTTGTTACTCTGGCCACCTACCATAAATCCAAAGGCCTTGAATGGGATATAGTCTTTCTTACAGGGCTTAACAATTCCGATTTTCCTGTTCTTTTGGAGGACAGATTCATAGGTGAGTACTGGTTTTTAAAAGAGGGCTATAAGAACCCTCAAGCCTTAGTTAAAAAAGAGATGGAAAAGTTACTGGGTCAAAAAAACGAAGGAGATCCTGTAAAAGAGACCCGTTTAGAGACAATTTCCGAAAGGGCGAGGCTTTTGTATGTAGGTATTACCCGAGCGAAAGAGTACCTGTTTTTATCTTCCTTTGAGCAGAATCCGGGCAAAAGAAATGAGATACTTCCGTCAAAATATATCTTGGAATTGAGAAAATATATCGAGGAGGCTGAGAAAAAATGTTAAATGATTTGCGTTATAAAGATTATTTCTTGTTTACTCAGTTCTCCATGAAAACCTTTGAAAAATGTCCCCTTAAGTTTAAGAAGAGGTATCTTGAGGGCCTTAATTGGGAAATTTCATTACCGTATGATGTAAAAAAAAGTTTTGAGATGGGCCAAAATTTTCACTTATTGGCATACAGATACTTTTTGGGGATTGATGCCGGCCTGGTGGAAGGTACGGAAGGGTATGATGAGCTAAAAAGATGGCTGGACGATCTTCAAAGTTGCTTTAAGAAGGATGACGGTGCATTGTATTATCCTGAATACAAGCTGAGAATGGCAAAAGGGAATATGAGACTTGAAGCAAATTTTGACCTTCTTGTAATAAAGGACGACAGCGTTGAAATATGGGATTGGAAGACTCACAGAAGGAATTATGCTGAGAAAGAGAGAAATGAACGGTTGGAGGGTGAAAAACTAAAAAACAGCCTTCAGACCAAGGTGTATTTGTTTGTACTGAAGGAACAGCTTGGGAGGGTGGTTCCTAAAGATTTGGATTGTTCAAAAATAAAAATGTATTACTGGCAACCGGATCCGCCCAAGGTTTTAGCTGAAATTAATTATAGCACCGATATGCACGAAACCTTCGGTAAAGATCTTCAAAACGAAATAAATATGATTTTGGGGTATGATTATAATAGCTTTGATAAAGAAATGTACAAAAAAAATTGCAGACTGTGCGAGTTTAACTGGTTTTGCAATAATGAGCGCATGGATTACAAGGCAATTGAAGAGGATGAGGACTTTTTGGATGAGTTGGACTGGGATAGCATTGAGGAGTTGACATAAATGGACATAAAGGTAAATATACTAAGCGAAAAAAGCATAGTTCCTAAAGAAGTGCTCGATGCCTGCGGTGGAGACGAACTCATTGCAAGAATATTTTATAACCGGGGCTATAAGGACCCGGAGACCATAGCGCAGATGCTCAACGAACAGTTCTATAAGCCCACCGGAACGAATGAGTTTCCCAATATAACCAAGGCTGTGGAAAGGATATCTATGGCCATTGACCGGGGAGAAAAAATATGTGTGTACGGAGATTATGATGTTGACGGGGTCACCAGCACCGTTACTTTTGTGGAGTGCTTGAAATATTTTACTTCTTCAGTTATCTATCACGTTCCCGACCGGTTTACAGAGGGTTACGGAATGAACGAGGATGTGGTTAAGGAGCTTTCGCGGCAAGGGGTTTCTTTAATAATAACCTGTGATTGCGGCATTTCCAACATGAATGAAATAACTTTGGCAAAACAGCTGGGTATGGATGTGATTTTAACCGACCACCACACTATCCCCGATGAATTGCCCCCGGCTGATGTGATACTTAATCCCAAGCTTTTGGGCGAGGGACATAGGGCAAGAAACATATCCGGTTGCGGTATGGCATATTTTCTCTGTCTTGCCCTTTTGGAGAGCAAAGGATTAAAGGACAGGGCATCGGATTTTTTGGACTTATTGGCCCTTTCGTTAATTGCAGATGTTGTAAGCCTTAACGGGGAAAACCGCTATCTTTTAAAGAAGGCTTTACCTGTGTTGTTTAATACAAAAAGAATAGGTCTAAAAAAGCTTTTGGATTTGGCAGAAAAAAACGGTAAGCTTGAAAGCGAAGAAGATATTGCGTTTCAGATAGCACCGAGAATAAATGCCGCCGGCAGAATGGAAACAGCACGGCTTCCTGTGGAACTGCTGTTATGCAAGGATCCGGACAGGGCACAGGAGATGGCGGAGAAAATCGATTTACTAAACATGGAGCGAAAAAGGGTGCAGCAATCAATTGTAGACGAAGCTGTTGAAATGGTGGAAACCAGGAAAAAGAATAAAACAATTCTGGTGTTGTTTAGCGAGCATTGGCATCACGGAATAATCGGTATAGCTGCCGGGAGGATATGCGAGCTTTACAGAAAACCGGCCATCCTGCTTTCAATGAAGGAGGACGGAACCACAGTTGTAGGTTCTGCAAGATCCATTGAGGAGATAGACATATATGAGCTCATAAAAGGTTGTTCCGGAAGACTTTTAAAGTTTGGAGGACATTCCCAGGCGGCGGGTCTTTCCATAAAGAGGGAAGATCTTTCGGATTTTACTGCCGAAATAGAGACAGCGGCGGAAAACAGGTATTATATAAAAGATCAGATAATTGTGGACGTGGATATGGAGCTTGAAATAGAAAAGGTCAATGATGAGCTTTTTAAAAGAATAGAGTCGGCAGGACCCTATGGCGAAGGCTTTGAGGCTCCTTTGTTTTATACCAGGGGTATAAGGGTGGTAAGTGACAGAAAAACCGAGAAAAACCATCACATTATGGTGCTGGAGGACCAAAGTCAAAACAGAGTAAAGGCTGTAAAATGGTTTGGAGCCGACAAATCTCTAGAGGGCAAATGCTTTGATGTGACCTACAAGATATGCAGGAACAATTATGGAAAAGACCAAAGCATCCAGTTGAATTTGGGCTATATGATTGAAGCTTCGGGAGAGCCGAAAATATTGTTTGCCGGAAGTATAACGGATGAAAGAAGGGTTAGGGCTGAAAGCATTTTAAAAAAATATCCTCAGGCTCAATTATTCTATGAAGGGCTAAAGTCGGCCTGCAATTTGGATAATACAGTAGACAGGTATTCAGTGAAGGAATGCAGGGATCTAGTGTTTTTGTCAACACCTGCCAATACGTCTGTGTTCAGGGAGGTTATTGCCCTTGCAAATCCGGAAAATATAATAATTAATTTTTCGATATTGCCGGACTATACTTTTAAAGGCTTTGTACTAAACTTATTGGGGTTGCTTAAGCATATAATTAAAAAACGGGGCGGCAGAGCTCTTGTAGAGGAGATTTCCCTAAAGCTTTGTGTGGAGGACAATATTGTAAAGTCCGGTTTAAAGTATTTAATGCAAAGCGGGATGATAAATTATGTTTTAAGTGAAGACGAGCAAAGCTTTTTTGCATTTGAGGGAAAGGGAAATTCGGGAAATAAAGTTTTTGCTGCAAAGAAGAATCTCATGAATGCCCTTATGGAGAAGAAAGCCTATCAGGATTTTATTCTATCTATGGAAGCGGATAAATTTATGGAGTATTTAAAATAGATGAACCGGTTAAAAATATGTAATAGGAATAATTCATTTAAAATCGCCATATATGGTAAATAAGACACGAATGATATTATGGGAATATTTATTTTTTATTTTAAAAAGCCCATTATGGGAAAATGTGTTTTCACTTTATGAAAATAAAATGGTAAAATATAATTGAATAGTTTAAATCATTATTCAAACCTTTTTTACGATTAATTTGAATTGTTTATGCAAAAAGTATACTGGACGGTCCTTACAGTAGGTAAACTATTCAAGTAGTATGAAGGGTGGTATCGGTATGGATAGTTATCTTAAGAAGTATGTAGGTAAGCAGGTTGTAGTCTATCTTTCTCCCTGGATGAAATTATTTGGAATCGGTTTTGTCGGATTGATGTCCGAGTGCAGGGATGGATGGATTGAACTAAAGAAAAGGACCAAAATTCAACACATCAATGTTGAAAAAATTTATTGTTTTAAGGTTTTAGAATAGGTTTTAGTTATAATTGTGCTTTAAAATGACATAAATTAATAGGACATTAATAATTGGGAATTTAAAAGGGCATTAATAAATGGACATTCTTTATTTTTTGAATGTCCATTTATTAGTTGGATTTCACGAAGTGAAATAGCTAAAAGCGATGGAGGCCCGATGCCCCATCGCTTTTTAAAATAAGCCTTGTTTTTTCAATTTTTACGGTACGGTTAATTAGCGCTAAAATCCCTTGGTGGTATTAAGAACGGGATTTCTGCTTTATGTCAACTAAATATCAAAACCGTTGTTTGCTATTGTTTCCTTATACCAATAACCGCTGTCCTTTATTATTCTTTTCTGAGTTTCGTGATCCACATATATTATACCGAACCTTTTGGAATATCCGAAGGACCATTCGAAATTGTCCATCAGGGACCACAAATAATATCCTTTTAAATTTGCGCCGTCCTGGATTGCCCTGTGTGCATGTGCCAGGTGGTCTATAAGATATTTGGTTCTTTTAACGTCTTCAATTCTTCCGTTGCTGTTTATTTCATCCTTATAGGCAGCTCCGTTTTCACTGATAATAATATTGGGCTTTCCATATTCCCTGTCAAGATACATTATGAGATCATATAATCCCTGAGGATAAACTAGCCAATTCATTTCCGTTTCTTCAAATTTACCGGGTTCCGGATCTATGTGTGTGAAACCCATCTCGTCATCATGTTTGACAAATTCGGAAGAATAGTAGTTGAAAGCCAGAAAATCCATGGGCTGGCTTATCAGCTTCATATCCTCCTCTGGATACGAGAAGGAAACTTTCATATTTTCATAGTATCTAAGTACATCCTCAGGATACTGTCCTTTATACAGAGGATCGAGGAACCATCGGCCAACCGTTCCAAAGGACAGGTTTGTAGCGGCAATGTCTGCAGGATCATCGGAAGCAGGATATTTATAGGATAGATTAAGGGATATACCCATTTGGCCTTTCTGGTTCAATTCTCTATATAATTTTAAAACCTTTCCATGGGACAACAATAAGTTATGACCAACCTGAAGGGTTGTCCTCATATCCTTGATTCCCGGAGCGTGAATTCCGAACAGGTGACCCAAAAAAGCAGCGATAAAAGGTTCATTGATCGTAAACCACATTGGTACGACATCACCTAAGCTTCTTATAATCGTCTCACTGAATTCTGTAAAATAATCCGTTACATCGCGGTTTGTCCAACCTCCGATGTCCTGAAGCTTTTGCGGAAGATCCCAGTGGTATAGAGTTATTGCCGGTGTAATTCCGCTTTCCAGAAGAAGGTTTGTTAGCCTCTTATAGAAATCGAGACCTTTTTCGTTCAGTTTTCCCTTGCCGTCGGGGAAAATTCTCGGCCATGAAATTGAATACCTGTATGACTTTATGCCTAATTCCTTCATTAGTTGAATGTCTTCTTCATAGCGGTGATAGTGGTCGCATGCAACATCACCGGTATGACCTTCAAATACATTGCCTGGGGTATGGCTAAAACGGTCCCATATAGACTCACCTTTACCGTCTTCATTATAAGCACCTTCAATTTGATAAGCGGCTGTTGCAGAACCCCAGATAAAGTCCTTTGGGAAAACGATTTTTGACATATTATCACATCCTTAGTAGAGTAATGGGCTAAAAATATGTTAATATAATTATAACCGATAAATTAATTTATTACTATTTAAATTTTATTGAGGGAGGGAATTATGGAGAAAAGTATTGGTGACATAAAGAGGATAGCACGGTTTCAATTAAGCGGTACAGGTTTGAACTGTGTTATTATTACGTTTGCTTTTTATGTTATTTTATCGACATTTTTTGAATTGGGATATCCAGGAAAAATCATTATCTTATTAATCTTGTCGCCGCTTTTACTGGGTACCGCCATATACAGTGTCTATATGGTAAGAACGGAAAAATTAGCTGACGGCGAGAAGACCGGTATATTGGATATTCCTATGATAAGTCCGTTTGGAATTTTATATTCCACGAAAATTGTAAGAACAAATAAAACATCTCTTAAACCGATTTTGTTCGGTTTTAAGTATTATTTCAAAGCTCATGCAATGCTTTTGGCCATTATTCTCAGAACTGCATTGTGGTCGCTTTTATTGATAATCCCCGGAATAATAAAACTTATTAGTTCAAGCATGTGCTTTTATATAATGGCGGATAAACCTGATATAAGCATTAGTGAAGCACTTCAGCTTAGCGATAAAATGATGGAAGGATATAAGAAAAAATTTGTACTTTTAAACTTAAGCTTTGTTGGCTGGGTTGCTTTTTCTCTTATAACTTGTTTACTGGGAACTGTTATTACGATTCCGTACATAATCGCGTCTAATGCTGTTTTTTATACCGAACTCAAGAAAGAGAACATCAAAAGAGGCGTTATTGCCGAAGATGAAATAGGCATAACCGAAATATGGGAATATTAATTTTCTTTGATATTTTGTTATCATAATTTTATTTGTTTTGGGTTTTAGAATATGTTAAAATTAATACTATTAAGCTTAAGATAGATAACTATTTAGTTGTATTTGGGGGTAATAATCAATGGAAATGACTTTGAGCCAATTAAAAAGAAAAGCTCGTTTTCAGCTAAGTAATAACGGTTCGAATTTGGCGATATTGTATTTAATGTTTGTAGCGTTTTATGCTTTGTTATTTTTCTTTTTAAGGCATATTGGATTGGAATTGTCATTAATAATTAACGGTCCGATTGTTTTGGGGCTTGCCATTTATTTTCTCGGCCTGGCACGGTTGGAAAAGGAGCCTAGATCTAAAAAGGAGAAAGAAGAATACAGAAAAGAAAGGCTAAAAAAGGGAGTATTTAGCGTTTTTGGGATGGAAGTAAAGGTCGGCAAAAAATTAAAGATTAATCTTGATGCTGCCCACAACCCATACCGGATAAGTATAAAGTATGTTTTTTTTGGTTTTAAATATTTCATAAACTCAGCGGCCTTGTATATCTGGACGACTTTTTTAACACTTTTGTTTTTGTTTTTTCTGATTGTTCCGGGTATTATCAAGATGATAGATTTAAGTATGTCCTTCTTTATCCTTGCCGACAATCCCGGAATGGATATCAGAAAGGTTGTAAAACTCAGCAAAAGAATGATGAAGGGACATAGAAAAGAATTCTTTATTTTGATTTTAAGCTTTATAGGTTGGATACTGTTTTCAATAGCAACTTTCTCATTGGGCTTTATCATTACGATCCCGTATATTGTAACAACTTGTGCACTTTATTATGATGAACTGAAAAAAGAAAGCATAAAAAACGGTGTTATTGCAGAAGATGAAATAGAAACTAGAAGATTGTGGGATTACCATTAATTGTATTTAATGTCTATGGTTTTTTGAAACTTTTGATTTGAATATTTTCTTTGTGTTTATTTAATGCATCTAATTAAAAAATGCAGATTGTATATTGATTGGATTTATGTTATAATTTATAAAATTATATCTAAAGGCTATGACAGAGAGAGTAGACGGTTTTCGCGGATAGAAGAGAGAAGATACCGGAGGCTGAGAGTATCTTTATCAGAGCAAACCGTTGAAGTTCCCTCTTGAGCTGCATCCTGAACATCGGTAACCGATAAGTAGGAGATGACGGTCGGCAACCGTTATTTGCGTAAGAGTGTTTATAGGCTGTAGAGGTCTATAAAAAATTTGGGTGGTACCGCGTAGATTACCTTCGTCCCATTATTTTGGGATGAAGGTTTTTTAATACCCGGGATTTTAAAAAGTGAAATGATTAAAAGCGAAAGAGCCCGGTGTCCATGAGCTTTTAATTAGTTACCGGAAAAATATAGTGACTGAAGAATAAAAATGAATTTATTTAAGGAGGAATATATAGCATGAAAGAGCAGTTGAACAGTATTAGAATGCAGGCGGAACAAGAGCTTTCTAATGTTGGGACTATTACAGAGCTGGAAAATATCAGAGTCAAATACCTGGGTAAAAAGGGTGAGCTGACGACGGTATTGAGAGGAATGGGTTCCTTGTCTCCGGAAGAGAGGCCGGTTATCGGACAGTTGGCCAATGAGATAAGGGAGGCACTTGAAGCAAAAATTGATAAAGCCAAGGAGGAACTTTCAAAAAAAGAGAGGCTTAACAAGCTTGAAAAGGAAGTTATTGATGTGACAATGCCCGGTAAGAGAAAGATGCTCGGAAAGAAGCATCCTCTGAGCATTGTTCTTGATGAGATTAAAGAGGTATTTCTCGGAATGGGCTATGAGATAGCCGAAGGTCCTGAGGTGGAACTGGATTATTATAACTTTGAAGCACTGAATATTCCTAAGAACCATCCGGCAAGAGACGTTCAGGATACCTTTTATATAAATGAAAATATACTGCTTAGAACACAGACATCACCGGTTCAAATTAGGGTAATGGAAAATAAGAAACCTCCGATTAAAATTATTTGTCCCGGAAGGGTTTACCGCTCCGACGCTGTCGATGCAACCCATTCACCGATATTCCATCAGGTGGAAGGGCTTGTAGTGGACAAAGGTGTTACAATGGGGGACCTGGTTGGAACTCTTAAGCTTTTTGCAAAAAGCTTGTTCGGCGAAAAAACCGAAATTAGATTAAGACCCCATCACTTCCCATTTACGGAGCCCAGCGCAGAGGTGGATGTTTCCTGCTGGAACTGCGGAGGCTCGGGCTGTAGAGTGTGCAAGAATGAAGGATGGATAGAGATTTTGGGTGCGGGTATGGTTCATCCCAAGGTTCTTGAGGTTTGCGGTATAGATCCTGAAGTTTACAGTGGATTTGCCTTCGGCTTGGGAGTTGAAAGAACGGCTATGGGCCGGTTTAACATTGATGACATGAGGCTTTTGTATGAAAATGATATAAGATTTTTAAGGCAGTTTTAAAAATCATTGAGATTTAATAACGGAGATTTAAGATAATATAATTGGAATTTATTCGGAAAGGAGTAATGCTTGATATGAAAGCACCAATAAGCTGGCTGAAAGATTATGTTGATATAAATGTGAGCTCCAAGGAATTGGCAGATGCCATGACCATGTCGGGCTCAAAGGTTGAAGGAATAGAGGTGCAGGGAGAAGAAATCACCTCCGTGGTGATAGGTAAAATACTGTCCCTTGAAAAGCACCCCGATGCGGATAAGTTACGGGTGTCAAAGGTAGATATCGGAAGAGAGGTAATTCAGGTTGTTACCGGGGCTCCCAATGTCAATGTCGGAGATTACATACCGGTGGCTCTTGTGGGGGCAACCCTTCCGGGAGGTAAAAAGATTTCGAAAGGGAAGCTTAGAGGTATAGAATCCGAAGGAATGATGTGCTCTATAGAAGAACTGGGACTTACCAGAGAAGATTTTCCCGATGCACCGGAGGATGGAGTCTATATTTTCAATAAAGAAGAAGAACTAGGCAAGGATGTTAAGGAAGTATTTGGAATTAATGAAGAGATAATCGAGTTTGAAATCACATCAAACAGGCCGGATTGCTTGAGCATTATCGGTCTTGCCAGGGAAGCTGCCGCTACTTTGAAGACAGAGTTTAAAAAGCCTGCTGTCAAGCTAAAGGAAGAAGGCGATGATGCTTCAAAATATGTTTCGGTGGAGATAAAGGATGCCGATCTTTGTCCAAGATATACTGCAAGGGTTGTGAAAAACGTTAAAATCGGGCCTTCTCCGAAGTGGATGAGGGATAGGCTCAAAGCCGCAGGAGTAAGACCCATCAATAATATAGTAGACATTACAAACTATGTAATGCTCGAATACGGGCAGCCGATGCATGCTTTTGACATCAGGGATATAAAGGGAAGCAAAATTATAGTTAGAAGGGCTAATGACGGCGAAATATTAAAAACTCTTGATGATCAGGACAGAAAGCTTGATTCTTCAATGCTTGTAATAGCAGATGAAGAAAGAGCTATTGCAGTAGCCGGTGTCATGGGAGGAGCCAATTCGGAGGTCAGAGAAAATACCGATACAATAGTATTTGAGTCTGCAAACTTCAACGGTACATCCGTAAGGCTTACCGCAAAGAAGCTTGGAATGAGGACGGAAGCTTCTGCACGTTTTGAAAAAGGTCTTGATGTGGAAAATGTTGAAGCTGCAATGAACAGGGCGGCAGAACTGGTGGAGCAGTTGGGAATAGGGACTGTCTGCAAGGGAATAATTGACTGCTATCATCAAAATAAAGAGGAACGGACTATAAATCTTCGCGTGGATAAAATAAACGATTTCCTGGGTACAAAGATTTCAAAGGAAGAAATGATAAGCATATTGAGGATGCTTGAGTTTGAAGTAGATGAGAAGAATATGACGGTAAAAGTTCCGAGCTTTAGGCCGGATGTTGAAAGAGAAGCGGATATTGCCGAGGAGATTGCACGGTTCTATGGCTACAACAACATTGAACCCACGCTTTTGTCCGGCAAGGCTGCAACTCTCGGCAAGAAAACCTTTAAGCAAAGCATTGAGGATTTGATTAAAAATACAATGATCGCATGCGGTTTATCGGAGACTTATACTTATTCGTTTACAAGTCCGAAGATGTTTGACAAGTTAAATCTTCCGGCAGACAGCGAGCTTCGCAAAGCCGTTGTAATTTCAAATCCCTTGGGAGAGGACTATAGTGTGATGAGAACCACTACCATTCCCGATATGCTTGGGGTTATAAGTACCAATTACAATAGAAGAATTGAAGGTGTAAGGCTGTTCGAAATGTCCTATGTGTATATTCCTAAGAGCTTGCCGTTAAATGAACTTCCTTATGAAAAGTCGGTGCTCACTTTAGGAATGTATGGAGGCGTTGATTTTTACGATTTAAAAGGAGTAGTAGAAGAGTTGATGGCAAGGCTTGGAATTGAGGATTATGATATATCTCCCGAGAAGAACAATGTTGTCTTCCATCCGGGAAGGACGGCTGTGTTAAGCATTAAAGGTGAGTATGTAGGTGTGTTCGGAGAGGTTCATCCTGACGTGGCTGAAGAGTTCGAATGTCCTGAAAGAACTTATATTGGGGTCATCGAGGTGGAAAAGCTGGTTAACAATGCATCGATGAACTCAGAATACACTCCTCTTCCCAAATTCCCTGCAGTTGCAAGGGATATGGCATTGCTTGTTAAGGATGAGATACCGGTTAAGCAGATTGAGGATATTATAAAGCAAAGGGCAGGAAAGATACTTGAGGAAATAAAGCTCTTTGATGTTTACAAGGGCAAGCAGGTTCCCGAAGGAATGAAGAGCGTTGCTTATTCCATAACCTTTAGGGCTTCCGACAGGACCTTGACGGACGAGGATGTAAATAAGGCAATGAAGAAAATTTTAGATGGCATGAAAACAAACCTTGGAGCTGAGCTCAGATAGGATCTGTATGTGAATTATTGCAAAATAGAACGGAGTCAGAGACCGGTTTTGCTCTGACTCCGATATATTTATACCAATTGGTTCTCAGCCATTTCAATCATTCTTTTTACCATCTGGCCACCGATGGGACCGCCCTGCAATCCGTTTATCCTTGAGGGCACATCACCCTTGTAGTGGTCATTGTTTTCTTTAACATACTGCAAAAGCCCGATTTCTTTTGCACATTCCATTTTAAACTGTTTAAGAGCTTCTCTGGATTCGGGAACCAATGGTGTGTTTCTTCTTGCCATAATATTCACCAACCTCTTGTAAGTTTAATATTGTATGGATTTATTGTTTACGTTTTGATCAATTTTAACCGCAGAAATTTAAGCCTCAAATTCAGTATAATATGTAGTAAAGCCACATTTTGCAAATAATATTTAATTCTTAACAGGGTAAATTTATATGGGTGTATATTAATACTTTATTTTTTAAAATCATATTGCAATATTCTATTGCACTAATAAAAATCATTTGTTAATATAAGAACAAAGTTATGAAAAGCTTACCATACATGGGTTTAAACATTTAAAAAAATATAAATTGGAGGTTATTTATGAGTACTTTAAAATTCGACTATTCAAAGGCAGCAGGTTTTGTAAAAGAAAATGAAGTGGCATATTTCGAAAGCTTCGTAAAATCTGCTCATGAAATGCTTCATAATAAGACGGGAGCAGGAAATGATTTTGTAGGATGGGTGGACCTTCCTATAAACTATGATAAGGAAGAGTTTTCACGGATTAAGGCAGCAGCTGAGAAGATTAAGTCCAATTCCCAGGCTCTGGTTGTAATCGGTATCGGAGGTTCCTATTTAGGTGCCAGGGCTGCAATAGACATGTTGTCCCATTCATTCCATAATGTTTTGCCGGACTCAAAGAGAAAGGCTCCTCAAATATTTTTTGTCGGCAACAATATGAGCTCTACATATATTGCTGACTTGCTTGAGGTAATTGAAGGAAAGGATATTTCAGTAAATGTTATATCAAAGTCCGGTACCACAACGGAGCCCGCTATTGCATTTAGAATCTTTAAAGAATATATGGAAAACAAATACGGAAAAGATGGTGCAAGAAGCAGGATTTATGCTACCACCGACAAGCAAAAGGGTGCACTTAAGAAATTGGCAACCGAAGAAGGTTATGAAACCTTTGTTGTGCCCGATGATATAGGCGGAAGATTTTCTGTTCTGACCGCTGTAGGATTGCTTCCGATTGCAGCAGCCGGCATCGACATCGACAGCATGATGAAAGGTGCTGCAGATGCAAGAGAGCTGTACAGCAACCCTAACCTGATGGAAAATGACTGCTACAAGTATGCAGCGGTAAGAAATGCCCTGTACAGAAAGAATAAGACTATTGAAATAATGGTTAACTATGAGCCTTCACTTCATTACTTCACCGAGTGGTGGAAGCAGCTTTACGGAGAAAGTGAAGGAAAAGAACAAAAGGGAATATTCCCGGCAGGTGTGGATTTTACCACTGACCTTCATTCCATGGGACAATACATTCAGGACGGTCTCAGAAACATATTCGAGACGGTAATTAAGGTTGAAAAGCCCACAAAGAATATTTTAATAAAGGAAGATAAGGATAACCTTGACGGATTGAACTTTGTTGCCGGCAAGGATGTGGACTATGTAAACAAGAAGGCTATGGAAGGAACCATGCTTGCCCATAATGACGGAGGGGTTCCCAATCTTTTGGTATCTGTTCCGGAGCTTAGTGCTTATTACTTTGGAAGCATGGTATACTTCTTTGAAAAGGCATGCGGAATCAGCGGATATTTATTGGGAGTGAATCCCTTTGACCAGCCTGGAGTTGAGGCCTATAAGAAGAATATGTTTGCCCTTTTGGGAAAACCGGGCTTTGAAGAACAAAGAAAGAAGCTTGAAGAGCGTCTGTAAGAATAATTAACAAGCCCGAATCATCTATGTAAAGCAGAGTTTGTAGCAAAAATCGGATAATAGAATGATAAAAGCCCGGGATCATCGAAATTCCCGGGCATATTATTTGGCCTCTTGGAATGAAATGAAAGAGGCAAAAGCGAAGGGACTCGATGTCCCGAGCTTTTTTTAAAAGTGCAACACCGTCAGCTCCGGCGGTGACAAAAACCTCAGAGGAAAGCATACATTTCCAAGACCGCTGTTGATGTATATATTAATATTGTTAACCTTGTGTGCGCCTCTTGTAATGCCCATTTTACAAAGTTTTTCGTTTCTTAGGATAATAAATTCAAGGTGAAAGGGCATCCATATCTGTCCACCGTGAAAATGACCGCACAGAAGGTAGTCCACACTTCCTTCAGGTATTTGAAATATCATATCGGGGTTATGAGAAAAGGCGATATTGGCTACAGCATCATCGCAGCACGACTCAAGGGCTTTTTTAACATCGTATCGGTTCGATCTTAAGTCCTCAATCCCAATCAGGTTATATTTGCGGTTGTTTTTCTCAAAGCAAATTGAATCGTTCAGAAGAACGGTTACACCTTTTTCTTCTATCTGCCTGACAAATTTCAGAATTTCCGATTCGTTGTTATTCAAGGTCTTATAGTCATGATTGCCGAGGCATGCAAGTATTTTATAATCCCCTTTTATATCGTCAAGAAATTTTAAAAACAGAGGTATGTGGCTGACATTGTTTATATAATCCCCTGTAATTATTACAAGGTCAGGATTTTCTGCTTTTAATACTTTTTTTACTTTGTTGATATTTACCTTAAGAAATATTAAATGTAGATCCGATAGGTGTATGACCTTTAAAGAATCTCTGCGGTTGCTGTAATAGACTTTATTGACTTTTAACCGTGTTGTTTCAAAACGCATGTAAGCTAGCCCCAAAATAGCTATGGTTATAATAATATATAGTATAATCATCATATTTCCTTTGATATTAATTTTACTCCCCCAAATGATATATCTCTAACCAATAATATATCAGGAAAAAAGGATAACATCAATATATTTTCAAAAAAGAAATGTAAAGAAAAATAAGGTTAACCTATAGCAATATTATCCTCTGGATTTTGGAGCTTAGTAGATATTATAATTTTATTAGGGGTGCTAAACGATGTTGTTTAATTCTTACAATGATTATGAACTTGTACCGAGAACGTATTCTATTAAGAGCTACCGTAAAAAAGAATCAACGATAGGAAAGAAAATTCTAAAGTTTTTTGCTTATCTTTTTGTACTTATGATTGCAGCAGCAATAGTATTCCTTTTTTTTATCAATTAAAAATGTAATAGGGGGTTATACTTTAATATTTGAAATTGTCCCGGTGTAAATCCCATACAGTTTTATTAATCTTTCAGAATTTTCAAGTTGATATTTTTAACTGTTGACAAAAGCCACGCACGCAAGTATAATAAATTTTGTTGCGAATAATAAATGCGGACGTGGCGGAATTGGCAGACGCGCTAGACTTAGGATCTAGTGTCACCGACGTGGGGGTTCAAGTCCCTTCGTCCGCACCAATATAAGGTTTGAGAGGATTTATATAAATTTTCTCAGACCTTTTTTCAACTCTAATTTATCTACTTAGTTTAGTATATAAAAGTGAGTATAGCTGAGCAAACTACTGTTATTTTTATTATTATTCTGGTAGTGCTTATAAGAATCTATATGGAGTTTGCGAATTTCGTTGTTGACCGATTTATACGGTTATTTAAATTTTTCTGTAATGAATTAAAAAGAAATAAAATTTAATTATATGAATAATAGGCATAACTCAAACATAAAATTCTTTCATATCATCCAGTCTTAAGCAGGATAATTTACCGCCGAAGTAGCAAGCCCCGCAATCAATTCCTATTTTGTTTTTGCCATGCCATATATTTAATGATCTGTCTCCGTTAAGGTAGTATGTGGGTACATGCCCGAATATAACGGTATATTTATCCAGAGAGCGGCTATGGAAAAAATCTTGCTTCCAAAGCAAATATTCGGAATTTTGCTTTCTCATAAATTCTTCTATATTGGAACCGTTAGTGTAAAGCGATGTATCTACTCCGGCATGGGATAATATGTAATTATCCAATATTTTGTACATACTGCAATTTCGCAGGTACTTTATAATATCAATTTGCTCCTCTTGACTTAACAAGTCCAATTGGGACAAAGTAGAAATACCGCCGTTTCCCATCCAGCAAAGGTAATACTCTTCATCCTCGTTAATCAACGATTTTAGAAGCATTTCCTCATGATTGCCCAGCAGTAATTCCATATTATTGTGCTCCATAATATATTGTAATAAAGGTATGGATTCAGGTCCTCTGTCAATTACATCACCTAAAATTATCAATTGATCACTGCTTCCAAACTGTATTTCATCCAACATATTAAGAAACTTTTGAAACTCTCCGTGTAAGTCGGACATTAGATAAAACATTTTCTCCCCCTACTTCTTTGTGTTTATTTATAAAATGAGTTTTCCAAATCATCGGCCAGCTCCATAAGCTTTTCTTTTGTATTAAGTTCGGGATTTTCAAGGACGGCATTAAGGAGCATTTTTAAAACAACACCCATATCTCGACCCTGCTCAAATCCCATAGCTAAAAGGTCATCTCCGTTTATGGCAAGATCCTTAATTGTCAGGCATTGGTTATTTTTCTTTATGTCAAGGTAAATTTCTTGTATTTTATTAAGTATAGCAGTTCCTTCGTCAAAGTATTCCGGGTTTTGCCCGCTTTTATCCGCTTTCTGTACCTTCAAAAGATCCGGAAAAATATCCTCGCCCATTTTGCTGACAGCCTTCCGCACCGATTTATTATCCGGATTTATGCGCATGTCATGGTATTTAATAAGGATAAGGATTTTTTGTGTGGTTGCATTGTCGAATTTATATCTTTCCAGGACCCTTTTTGCTATATCCATACTTTTTTTCTGATGACCGTAAAAATGGTCAATTCCCTTATTATCGGTGGTTTTTGTAACAGCCTTGCCCGTATCATGGAGGAGCATGGTCCACCGGAGTGCGGTATTTTTTTCAATGCTTGAAACTGTACGCAAAGTATGCATTGCCACATTGTAAATATGGTACGGATGGTTCTGGGTTATGTCAAAGCATATGTCGAACTCGGGAAGAATATGTTTCAAAAGTCCGGTTTCCCTCAATGTGACAAATTCTTCCGGCCTGTCGGAGGTCAATATCTTTGAAAGCTCGTCCCTTATCCTTTCTACACTGACTTTTTCAATTTTACTGCAGTTTTCTTTAATAGATGAAAGGACTGAGTCATCGATTTTGAACCCTAATGTAGAGCTAAAACGAACAGCTCTTAGCATCCTTAACGGATCCTCTTCAAAACGGTCGTGGGGATTTCCTACGGCACGAATTGTCGACTTTTCTAAGTCCGATATCCCCGAAAAAGGGTCAATTATTCCCTCTTGTGGATGATAGGCAATTGCATTTATGGTAAAATCCCTTAAGCTCAAATCTTCCGTTAATGTAGATGTCTCTTCATAGGTTGATGTCCGAAAGGTGGTAATTTCATAATTGGTGTCGTTTATAACGGCAGTAACCGTACCGTGATTTATTCCGGTTTCAAACACACGAGGAAAAAACCGTTTAACATCTTCAGGCTTTGCATCGGTGGTTATATCCCAGTCCTTTGGAGTTTGTCCCAAGAGGATGTCGCGGACACAACCGCCCACTATATAGGCACTAAAGCCGTTTTTATTCAATATATCGAGTATATGGATTATTTCTTCCGGAATATCAAATACCATTTTTCTATTCATGTCATAAATCCCCTCAAATTTAAAATGATAAAATTTATGCGGTTATTTGTTCCAAATAATTTATGCATATTTATATTTTATATCATAAATTGAGGTGTTATAAAACATTGAAAAAAATCGAACATGTTATTCATGTTAAGAAAAATATGTAAGAAACATTATGTTGCTCTTTTTAGTGCATTTGTTTATGCACCTCAGCAAGGAAATAGAAATATTTACCATTTGGTAGTTAAAAAAAGACCCCGTGCATTCCAATGAGAGAAGGGAGAATGCAACGGGATTTAGGGGAGTAACTTTTTTTAAAATTACTATAATTAATATACAACATATTATTTAAATTTGAAACATAACGTCATAATTTCGCGAAATTCGACAAAATATTCTACGAAAAGCATCACATTGAGTTATGTAAATCGATAAATAACCAAAAAGAGTCACAGTTAGTTGATTTTTTTGATATAGATTGACCATGTTATGGTAATAAAATAAAACAATGGTAATAAAAATAATTGGGAAAATAAGACAACAAAAATAAAACCCGTGAACGGACTCATCAAAAAAAGAACCTCATTATTATGAGGATATAAGAGTATAAAAAATCTCATCTTTATTATATCATATGTAAAGACTAAATTCTATAATTTTTTTCATTTATGTTACAGAAATATTAAATTTATATTAAATATAAAAGCCGGTGGTTGATTTAAGAATTGGTGGAACTCTTGACCGTTTATTAAAAAGCTGATATTGTAATTTGAGAGGGATTGGTTTTATGCCTTAGAACTGGTGGGAGTTGAGAAAGTATGAATTCCAAAATAAAGGATGAGATGACGGATAAGCTGTTTGAAGCGATCTTGCTGCTTGAAAATATTGAAGAGTGCTATAATTTCTTTGAAGATATATGTACTATTTCTGAAATAAAGGCTCTTGCACAAAGACTAGAAGTTGCCAAAATGCTCCGGGAAAAAAAGACATATTCGGAGATAACGGAAAAGACCGGGGCGAGTACTGCTACAATAAGCAGAATTAACAGGGCGCTAAATTACGGTGCCGACGGTTACAAAACTATTTTGGACAGGTTATATAATAAAAATAGATGAAAAATTTATATACATATTTTTTTAGTGTTGATTAAATTCTAAAAATCGGATATTATTACACTGGAGGATAGTATAAGTCAAAAATATATAAGGAAGGTACAAATGTTTAGAAGGCTTTTTTTAGGTTTGCTGATTTTATCGGCTTTAACATCGGAATGGCAATTTAATATAGTTGAATTTATAATTAATCCTCAGCTTTATGAAAATCTGAAGTTGGATAATTTTATGGATTTTGAAGTGCCTTCGGAAAGCAAACGGGTATTGCCGGAATGCGAAGGTGAGAAAAATACTGTCTTTATTTCGGATACAAATATTCCCAAATACAATACTTTACCTGAATACGATCTTAACCTAAAATGTCCTGCAGTAATAGTTAATAATTACTGCCTCAATCTAAATATTTCTCATTCCCAGAAATTTGAAGCAATAGATGCTGATTCTTCTAAAAGTGAAGATATCAGCCTTTATATGTCCGATTTATCACCTCCCTGTGAAAAAATCTGAGGGATTTATTTAAAATTCTTGGAACAATAAGTAAAAGGATATCATCGTAAAGCGATGCTCACGAAGGTAAGGTGATAACTTGCTTTATTTTGTTGTTGTAATTTTAGCTTTCGTACTGGCAGTGATATATGGAAAGATAAAAAAAAGGTCCTTTGATTTATTTAATGTAAAACTTCAAAAGACCTGGTTGATAGTTGTAGCCTTTGCCCTTCAGACCGTAACAAGATTGATGGGTGTTAAGGGTTTTGACTTTGCGGTGAAATTCAGCTTATTGATTCAAGTGGTGGTATTTGCGTTACTGTTTTTATGCTTTTGGTTCAATAAAAAATATATCGGACTTTGGTTTATTGGAATTGGCGCATCATTAAATGCGTTGGTTATGATTATAAACGGCGGAAGAATGCCGGTAAGTCTCGAGGCTATGCAAAAAGCAGGCATTCAGGTGGCAACCGATATGGTTTTATCGGGAGCGGACAATAAGCATATAGTATTAAGCGACACTACCCGGTTGGGATTTTTGGCCGATATTATATACTTACCCGGGATATTGGGATGGGGTATCGGAGTTCTAAGCATTGGTGATATAATTGTCGCATTGGGACTTTTTATATTCGTATTTGAGCTTTGTATTTCTTCGATGAAAATATCGAATGTTGGACATGATTAAAATATTATATTTGGAGGTTTTTGTATGAAAAAACTATTGGAAAAAATAATCGGAAGTTATAGTGATAGAGAAGTTAAGCGAATTATGCCAATTGTTGATAAAATTGAAGCTTTAGAACCGGAAATGCAGGCATTGAGCGATGATCAGCTGAGGGCTAAGACCCCTGAGTTTAAAAAGAGGCTTTCGGAGGGTGAGACTTTAGATGACATTTTGCCTGAAGCTTTTGCGGTGGTAAGGGAAGCTTCAAAAAGGGTTCTCGGTATGAGACACTTCAGGGTACAGCTCATAGGAGGCGTTGTGCTTCACCAGGGTAGAATAGCTGAAATGAAGACCGGTGAGGGAAAAACTTTGGTTGCAACACTTCCTGTATATTTGAATGCCCTTGAGGGAAAAGGTGTACATGTTGTTACCGTAAATGATTACCTTGCAAAACGTGACAGTGAGTGGATGGGAAAGGTTTATAATTTTTTGGGGCTAAGTGTCGGACTTATTGTGCATGGTCTTAACAACAGTGAGAGAAAGCATGCCTATAATTGTGACATAACCTATGGAACCAATAACGAGTTTGGATTTGATTATCTAAGGGACAATATGGTTATTTACAAAGAGGATATGGTTCAGAGAGATCTAAACTTTGCCATTGTGGATGAGGTGGACAGTATTCTTGTGGATGAAGCCAGAACACCTCTTATTATATCGGGAGTAGGAGAAAAATCCACCGACCTTTACACAAGGGTTGATGCTTTTGTTAGAAGACTTAAAGTAAAAGTGTTTACGGAAACCGATGACAAGGAATATAACGACGATGTTGAAGCCGATTATATTGTGGATGAGAAGGCCAATACGGCAACTTTGACTGCGGAAGGTGTAAAAAAGGCGGAGGAATATTTTGGGGTTGAAAACCTTTCCGATCCGGAAAATTTAACTCTTTCGCATCATATTAACCAGGCTTTAAGGGCTCATGGAATTATGAAAAAAGATAAGGACTATGTGATAAAAGACGGTGAAATTATCATAGTTGACGAGTTTACCGGACGTCTTATGTACGGTAGAAGATACAGTAACGGATTGCATCAGGCGATAGAAGCAAAGGAAGGAGTAAAAGTTGAAAGGGAGAGCAAGACCCTTGCGACTATTACATTCCAAAATTACTTTAGAATGTATAATAAGCTTTCCGGTATGACCGGTACGGCACAGACGGAAGAACAGGAATTTCGCAGTATCTATAAGCTGGATGTTGTTGTAATTCCGACCAATATGCCGGTAATAAGAAAAGACCATAACGATAGTGTATATAAAACCGAGAGAGGAAAGTTTAGTGCCGTGGTAAAACAGGTTGTTGAGTGTCACGAAAAAGGACAGCCGGTTCTTATCGGTACCATATCCATTGAAAAGTCCGAGCTTTTAAGCTCAATACTCAAAAAACGGGGAATTCCTCACCAGGTGCTCAATGCGAAATACCACGAAAAAGAGGCGGAGATTGTTGCCCAGGCAGGAAAATTCGGAGCGGTTACTATTGCAACCAACATGGCCGGTAGAGGAACTGACATTGTTTTAGGCGGTAATGCCGAGTTTATGGCAAAGCAGGAAATGAGAAAGAAGGGCTTTAGCGAAGAACTCATTAGTCAAGCTACAAGCTTTAACGATACCAACGATGCAGAGATATTAAATGCAAGAAAAGTGTTCCGGGAACTTTATGAAGACTTTAAGAAAATTACAAACGCCGAAAGAGAGAAGGTTGTTGAAGCCGGAGGACTGTTTATTATAGGTACAGAAAGACACGAATCCAGACGTATTGACAACCAGTTGAGAGGCCGTGCGGGCCGACAGGGGGACCCGGGAGAGTCCAGATTCTATATATCCCTTGAGGATGATCTTATGAGGCTTTTTGGATCCGACAGGCTGATGGGCATGGTAAATGCGTTGGGTTTGGAGGAAGATGAACCTATTGAACAGAGAATGCTGACCAATGCCATCGAAACCGCACAAAAGAGGGTTGAAGGCAAGAACTTTGCTATAAGGAAAAACGTTCTCGAATATGATGATGTTATGAATAAGCAGAGGGAAGTAATTTATAGCCAGAGAAGAAAGGTTTTAAACGGTGAAAACATCAGAGAAAGCATTGTTAAAATGATTGAAGGAATTGCTGAAGGTATTGTTAATTTATACTGCAGCGAAAGCAGATTTGCTGATGATTGGGATTGGGAAGGCATGAGATCCTATGCTGAAAAGTCTTATGTAACCGAAGGATTCCTTAATTTCTCTAGGGATGAAATGGAAAGATTAACGAAAGAGTCGTTAAAAGAAGCAATCCTTGAGAATATGATGAAAAGATATGAGGAAAAAGAACAGGAATTTGGTCCAGAGCTTATGAGAGAGCTCGAAAGAGTGGTGCTTTTAAGAATTGTTGACCAAAAGTGGATGGATCATATCGATGATATGGATCAATTGCAGCATGGTATAAGGCTCAGGGCTTTTGGACAAAAGGATCCTGTTATTGAATACAAATTTGAAAGCTATGAGATGTTTGAAGAAATGAATCGGAACATCCAGGCGGACGTAGTAAGGATACTTTTAAATACTCATATTGACCGTAACCGTATGCCGCAGCGTGAAAAAGTGGCGGAACCTGTGACAGCATCCCATGGGGGAGACGATGTCAAGAAACCGGTTGTTAAAAAACAGAAGGTGGGACGGAATGATCTATGCCCCTGTGGAAGCGGAAAGAAGTATAAAAAATGCTGCGGAATAGATGAATAATAATTTATAGACGGATATTGAATTGTTGTTGGGGGGTTTTTTAAAACCCCTTTTTCCAATTTTGAGGAGGCAGTCTGTATGAACTACGATCAGGCAATTGAATATATACACGGTACATCAAAGTTCGGAGTAAAACTGGGTCTTGAAAACGTAAAAACCCTTTTGGATTTGATGGGTAATCCCCATAAGAATCTCAGGTATGTCCATGTAGCAGGAACAAACGGAAAAGGTTCGACCGTCGCTTTTATCGGAAGTATACTTGTTGAATCGGGTTATAGAGTCGGTATATATACTTCACCTTTTATTCAAAGGTTTACAGAAAGAATCCGGATTAATAACGATGAGATTTCAAAAGAGGATCTGGCCAGGATAGCTTCATTTGTCAGGGAAAAGGTGGAGATTATGGTCTCAAAGGGTTTTAACCATCCGACAGAGTTCGAGATAGTAACGGCAATTGCTTTTCAATACTTTTTCGAACAGGACTGTGATATTGTTGTTCTCGAGGTAGGGCTTGGAGGCAGGTTTGATTCCACCAATGTCATAGATGATCCTTTGGTTTCGGTAATAACAACCATAAGCTATGACCATATGGATATACTGGGGGATACTCTTTCTAAAATTGCTTTCGAGAAAGCGGGAATAATAAAGGATGGCACTAATGTGGTGTTATATCCCCAGGCAGATGAAGCAGAAAGGGTTTTCGAAGAGGTTTGTAAAGAGAAAAATGCCAAACTTAATAAAATTTCCTTTGATGTGGCTAAAATATTGGGATTTTCCATTGACGGTCAGGAATTTAATTATAAGGAGATGAAATCCCTGAGAATAAGCCTTTTGGGAAAGCATCAGATAAAAAATGCGGTAACTGCTATAGAAGCGGTATCTGTTCTTAGGGAAAAAGGATATAATATCACTGAGGATTCAATAAGAAAAGGATTGCTCAAAGCCAAATGGCCGGGAAGACTTGAGGTATTGTGTAGAAAACCGGTTTTTATTATTGACGGAGCTCATAATCTGGAAGGGGCTCGGGCCTTAACAGGCTTCCTGAAGGAATATTTTCCACAGAATAAAATAGTATTTATTATGGGAATATTAAAAGACAAGGAATATTTGTCGATAATTGAGGAAGTAGTGCCTTATGCAAAATATATAATAACGGTTACTCCGCAAAACAAAAGGGCTTTGCCTGCAAAAGAACTGTCAGAGATTATCAAACGTTATTGTAATAACATAGTTACAAGTGATACAATCGAAGGGGCGGTTAAAAAAAGTTTAGAGTTAACTCCGGAAGATGGATTGATTTGTGCCTTCGGTTCGTTATATTATATTGGTGAAGTAAGAAGCATGTTTTCATTATCCTAAAAAATGTTCGTTGCTACGGTTGCTGTTACGAAAATAGTTGTTTGATCATTGAATACCTACACAAAAATGAAATTCCGAGAGTTTGTCATAATTTTATGAATTTTGAGAAGTATGCGGTATTTTCATTATATGAATACTATAACTGGTAAGAATTCGAGAGGGGGCGATTAGATGATTGATTTTAAGAAGGAACTTCAAAATTATCCGCCGATTGACCTTAATAAATTATCCGAAAGCAATCCGGATATGCCTGATAATATTAAAAACTCAATCATGTTATACAATAAGGCTCTGGAAAAGTTTCGCTTCGGTAGTGAGGATATTGCAATAATTGAGTTGAGAAAAGCGATTTCTTTAAATCCCGATTTTTACGAAGCCTATAATTTATTGGGTGTTTTCTATATTTATACTAAAGACTACGATAATGCCGCTCAGGTTTTTAAAAAGGTTATAGAAGCTGAAAAAAACAGCATAATTGCTCTAAACTATTTGAAGAAAATCGATTCAAGCTATGAGGCTCAGATTAATAAACAGGGAAAAGAAAAAAAGGAAAAGACAAAAGATGTAAAAGGCCGTGGAAAGTCGGAAAAAGCAGAGGAAAAATCCCCTCTTTCGTTAAATAAGGTACCGAGAAAGAAAGATTATAGTAAAAAAATAGCGGCAGGTACTTTAATAGGTTTTATTCTCGGATCATTGGTGGTTTTTGCAATAAGCTTTAAGTATTACTCAAGAGAGGATAATGCTGACATAATAAATCAGCTGACGGCAGAAAAGGAAGCTGCTACTGCCAAGATAAACGAATATGAGAAAAAATACAATGAATTGAATGAAAAGTATAACGGGCTGAATGTTCAGTTCGAAGAAGTTAACAAACAGCTTGATTATTATTTGGGCGTTTCGAAGATATTAAATATTGAAAAGCTTGCTTCTGAAAATAAAATTACTGAAGCTGCCGATGAAATTATGCTGTTGAAAAACAAAAATTTTGAAGGAATTGAAAAAGATAGATTTGACAAGCTTGTTAAGGATATTATGCCCAAAGCTGCCCAAAATGAATATAATGCGGGAAGAGATCTGTTCAATAAAAAAGACTATCAAGGGGCGCTGGATAGATTTCTCAAAGCAAAGGCTTATAGTGACGATTGGAAGAATTCGGCCAGTAACCTTTATCATTGCGGTATATGTTATCAAGAGCTGAATAATAACACTATGGCCATAAAAGTATTTCAGGAGCTTATTGAAAAATATCCGTCAACTTCCTTTGCCCAATATTCACAAAACCGAATCAACCAGATTCAAAACAACCAGTAGATTATTATTAAAGCTGCACATTATAAAGGTAAAGAAAAATGCGGAATATTTTTATCACCTTAATTCAATTTGCCTATTTGGAAATAATGATTTAGAAATACTATTTATATAATTCTGTTAATATATATAACATAGTGATTTTCTTATGTGAGGCATTACCAGATGGAAAGAAACCGAAAAAGGGCAAATCTTGTATTGGGCGGAGGCGGAATAAAAGGCATCGCTTATATAGGTATGTATGAAGCTGCCGAGGCGAAAGGATTTAGATTTGAGAGTATTGGAGGCGTTTCTGCAGGAGCCCTGGTAGGAGCTGTAATCGGTGCAGGTTACAAAGCTCAAGAGCTAAAACGCATTCTTTATGAGACGGATTTCGACAAAATAAATATAAGGGATATTTCCCGGGAAATGCCGGTAGTGCAAAGATTTATTGAGTATTTCGAAAAGGGTAGATATATCAACGACAAAAGTATTGAGGATTTTCTACAAATACCTGCAAGAGAAGGGCATTTTTCCGAGATAATTGAATCTTTTGAATTTTCAGGATCTCGAGGAGATATTCTAAAAAATATAATTACTTATAGCAAAGAAAAATGTCTTTTTGACGGAGATTATATTGAGGAATGGATGTATAAAATACTGCTGAAAAAGGGTATTAAAACCTTTGCGGATATTCGGACAAAGAATACCGATAAATCCAATCCTAAGGGTTACAAGGTTAGAATGACTGCTGTAGATGCAAACCGAGGCAAAGTTGTAGTTCTTCCTGATGACATTTCTTTTTACGGTATTGATCCTGACCGTCTCGAAGTGGCGAAGGCGATAAGAATGAGTACCAGTGTGCCTTTTGCTTTTAAACCCGTCGAAATAAACAAGAAGTATGGCAAGTCATCAAAAAAACATTATCTCGTGGACGGAGGAATACTGGATAACTTTCCCCTTTGGCTGATAGAGCCTTCCGAATCTGTTCCGTTGATTGGCTGTATGCTGAAAGGAAAAGCCAAATTCAGCATTTTCGATCCTCTGAGCATATTAAAAAAGATTATATCCGTTGTACATGATTACGGCATACCGGATGTAAAGGATTACAAGAACTGCAATATTATAAATATCGATACGGGTAATATTTCTTTCCTGGATTTCAATTTGGATGAAAAAGAAAAAGAATTTCTGATACAATCCGGGTATAAAGCTTTTAATCATGCTTTCAGGAGAAGAATCCCTATCAGTATAATAAAAAGATATGGTTTTATTTACATTTTAAGACGGTTGCTGGGTCTGTGTTGATGATCGTGCATAAAGAATTACAGAAAATATTCTTTATTTTTTTTAAAATATATTATATTATTAATAGAAGTAGAATATCAAAGCCAATTAATTTGAATAAATCGTTTTTTGATTTGTATATAGGAGGAAGCAAAATGCACTATGAGAGTACACGAGGCGGATTAAAGTCGGTTTTATCTGCTGAGGCAATAAAACAAGGTATAGCACCGGATGGAGGCCTTTTTGTTCCTGAAAAAAAGGTTAAGTTTTCCATGGACGAAATAAAGTCTTTTGCCGGAATGAACTACCGGGAAAGGGCAGTACACATACTTAAGCCATATCTTACAGATTATTCTGATGAAGAGATAAAAGACTGTGTATATTCAGCTTATACTGAGGAAAAATTCGGACATCCGGGCATAGCTCCATTGTACAGACTGAATGAAAATGTTAATATCCTTGAGCTGTGGCATGGTCCAACCTGTGCTTTTAAGGACATGGCTCTTCAGATTTTACCGCACTTTCTTGTGAAGGCTGTCAGAAAGACCGGAGAGTCCAGCGAAATTGTAATTCTGGTTGCCACCTCAGGAGATACAGGAAAGGCCGCTTTAGAAGGCTTTAAGGATGTTGACGGTACAAGAATAATTGTATTTTTCCCTGAAAACGGTGTCAGCCTGGTGCAAAAAATGCAGATGGTTACCCAGGAAGGAAAAAATGTTTATTCCATAGGTGTTGAAGGAAATTTCGATGATGCTCAGAACGGAGTTAAGGCGATTTTTACGGATGATGCACTGAAAATCAAAATGGAGGCAAACCGTTTCAGGTTCTCCTCAGCCAATTCCATTAACTGGGGACGTCTGGTTCCTCAAATAGTGTATTATTTTTCCGCATATGCGGACATGATAAATAACGGCGAGATTCAAGCAGGTGATAAGATTAATATTGTAGTACCGACAGGAAACTTCGGAAATATACTTGCTGCTTTCTATGCTATGGAGATGGGACTTCCTGTCAATAGGCTTATTTGTGCCTCGAACGACAATAATGTTCTTACCGATTTTATCAATACAGGAGTTTACGACAGAAACAGAGAGTTCAAAAGGACCATTTCTCCATCGATGGATATATTGATCTCGAGCAATCTTGAAAGACTTTTGTTTGAGTTAACCGACCATGATTCCACATATATTGTCAAATGGATGAACCAGTTGAAGAATGATGGAAGATATACTGTTGATCCCGATATTCATAAGAAGATATCGAATATTTTCTGGTCAGATTTCTCAACCGAGGTTGAGACATTAAAAACCATTGAAGCGATATACAAGGAATACAAATACGTAATTGATACACATACGGCTGTCGGAGTTGATGTTTATGACAAGTATGTGATATCTACGGGTGACATGACCAAAACAGTAATAGCATCAACAGCCAGCCCGTTTAAGTTTAATGCCAGTGTTGTAAAGGCGATTTTAGGAGAAGATGCTTTGAAAGACAGAAATGAATTCGAGCTTCTGGATATTTTATCAAAGGAGTGCAGCCTTACGATACCTGAGGGTTTAAAAGATTTGGATAAACGGACTGTGAAACATAAAATTGTTTGCAGCAGCAGTGATATGAAGCAACAGGTTGAAAAACTTTTAGGAATTTAATTTAATTCTTACAGTACATTGTTAACATATGAGTTTTGGCGGGATTTTATTTCCCGCACTCAAATGTTGTTTTATTAAAAATCAAAAAAATATTATGTTTTGACATTTCATAGTTTATTTTAATCTTTAGTTGGTATACCGGTGGTATTTATTCTGTTGTTTATGGTAATACTTTTCATTGATAAAATTTCACAATGTGAAATAGCTGAAAGCAAGGGGCTTGACGCCCCGGAGCTTTTTAGCGAAATTTCATGCAGTGAAATAGGCATGTTTATTATTAAAGTAATAAAAAGTATTAAAAAGTCTTGTATTTTACCGACTTATATAATGGTAGATATAAATTTTATAGTAATAGAGGTGATGGGCAGGATGGATAAGACAAAGATTCTGGTAGTGGATGATGCTTTTTTTATGAGGAAATATTTGGGCAATACTTTAAATTCTTTGGGTTATAGCAATGTGGAATTTGCCGAGAACGGTTATGAAGCTGTGGAAAAAGCCAAGGAAATGCAGCCTCATGTGGTGACTCTTGATGTATCAATGCCTGGCATGGATGGCATTGAGGCCATAGAAAAAATTCTTAAAGTTAGTACCGGCAGCAAAATTATAATGGTTTCAGCAGTTACATCCGAGCGGGTTATTCATCAGGCAATGAAAAACGGTGCCGTTGATTATATTCCAAAGCCCTTTAGCCGAAAGGATGTAGAAAAAAGTCTTAAAAAGTATGTCAATACAGCAGTGTAGAAGAATTTGTCCCTTCATTTTGAAGAATGGAATCTAAAGCATTCAATGACTGTTTAACATTTCAAAATTTATCTCCTTTAAAAGAAATTATTGTTATGTATTATTTTATTGCTATTTTAGTCGATATAATATTTAAAAGCTTTTATTCGGTCGATTACTAATTGTACCATTATATGCAGAGCCTTTTAGGATTATATAAGGTTAATTTGAGTTGCAGCTTTGGTTTCTGCTATAAGGGGGGGATTTGCCATGAGGAAAAATAGTACAGTGCAGTCTTCGGAACATAAAATAATAGTTGTAGATGATGAACGGGGAATACTGGATTCCTTACAAGTTATAATAAGACGTCTTGGATATCAGTATACGGGAGTTGACAATCCTCTCGAAGCAATTGAGAGAATCAGAAGAGAGAATTTTGACTTACTTATACTGGATTATCTTATGGAGCCGTTACTGGGTGATGAAGTAGTAAAGGAGATAAGAAAATTCAACAGGGATATATACATTTTGCTCCTTACCGGATACAAAGACCTAGCTCCACCATTGGAAACGATTAAAACTCTTGATATACAAGGATATTGCGAAAAAGCGGATAATTTTGATCAGCTTATTCTTCTTATTGAATCGGCAATAAAAACAATTTCTCAGAAAAAAACAATAAAGATTTTTAGGGACGGTTTGACGAAAATACTTGATTCAGTGCCTAAAATCTATCAGCTGAGATCAATACCCGAAATACTTGAAAATGTGCTTGAGGAAATAATGCTTTTTGCTAAATCCACAAACGGATTTATTATGATTGATAATTTTGCTCTTGAAAGTAACAATAATGAGAGTGCTTTCAAGGGAATGGGAACATATGATGTTAGTCTGGAAAAATTTATGAGTATGCTCGAACCGCCATTCATGGAAAGTATGGGGCAGGCAAGAACTTCCAAAGAATGTATCAGGACCAATGATGGAATTATCCTCCCCCTAATAAATGATTCGATGAAAACCCTGGGGATAGTATATCTTGAACTCAAAAATCCTTTTAACGAGATTGAGCTTCTGAAAATATTTGCAACCCAGGTAGCAACATCAATAAACAATATACATCTTCATTCCCTGGTCAGTATAAAAAACGATGAGCTGGCCAGGACATATAACGAGCTCCAGAGGAGATATATGGACGCTATACAGGTTTTACGTTTGGCGGTTGATGCAAAGGATGTATATACCAGAGGACATTCCGACAGGGTTGCATATTATGCGGTGAAGTTGGGAAAGAGCTTTAACCTTAAGGAGGAGGATCTGGAGAAGCTTAAGGCGGCGGGTATATTCCATGATATAGGGAAGATCGGAATAGCTGACGATATTTTGTTTAAGACAGACAAGCTCAACGATGAGGAATATGCGGAGATAAAAAAACACCCGATAAAGGGTGCAAATATACTTTCGGCGGTTTCGATGTTTAAAGATATTGTTCCTTTGGTTAGGTGTCACCACGAAAGGATAGACGGGCGCGGATACCCTTATGGAATGAAGGGAGACGAAATACCGTTTTTGGCGAGAATTATTTCGGTGGCAGACGCCTTTGATGCCATGACGTCGGACCGTCAGTACAGATCCAAATTGAATATAGAGGAAGCGAAAAAACAGCTCACACTTAATTCAGGGACTCAGTTTGATTCGGATGTGGTGAACAATTTTATAACTTTATTAGAGGATTTTGATGAAATGCAAAAGGAAATTGAACATACCTACAATCCTGACCAGTTTTTGGATAATGAGAATAAATGAGAAAGGTATAAAAGGATTTTGATTTAGAGTTGAATATGTGAAGAAAAATACTCCAAAGACTTAAGTTTTTGGAGTATTTTTCTTCACATTTATTTTAAATTGAAACTTTTTTATTTTGCATCTTGAATCCGGAGAGTTTTTATGTTACTATTACACAATAGAAACACATTTGTACACCATGGGTGGACATGTGGGAGGGGGAGTATGAACAATAGCTCAAGATATTATTTAGTAGATTCTTCGGTTCTTCCGGAGGTTTTTCACAAGGTTATTGAAACAAAAAAACTGCTGTCAAGCGGGGCCGTAAAGAACATAAATGAGGCTGTTCAGAAAGTGGGTATAAGCCGGAGTGCTTATTACAAATACAGGGATTATATTTTTCCTTTTTATGAGACTACAAGGGGAAAAGTTGTAACACTGTTTTTCACCGTAGAGGATTACTCCGGTATATTATCGAGTATTATAAATAAGATTGCCGAATCAAAAGCAAACATAATAACGATAAATCAAAATATACCGATAAACGGTCTTGCTGATGTTACTATCACAATTGAGACCGACTCAATGATAAAGGACATAAAGGACCTAATGTATGAGATAAACAATATTGAAGGTGTCAGGAAACAACAGATTCTTGCCAGAGAGTAGAGGAGGTATAAAATAATGATAAACGTGGCAGTTCTGGGCTATGGGGTAGTTGGCTCAGGAGTTGTTGAAATTATAAAAAAGAACGGAATGAGTATCTCGGAAAAAGCCGGTCAGAAGATTTGTGTAAAAAAAATACTGGATATTAGAGATTTTCCGGACAGTCCCGATCGTGACCTTATTACAAAGAATCCGGAAGATATTTTCGAAGATCCCTCTATAGAAATAATTGTTGAGACTATCGGAGGAGCAGGGGTTGCCTATAAATTTACCAAAGACGCCCTTTCAAAAGGAAAGCATGTTGTTACATCAAACAAGGAACTGGTTGCAACCCACGGACCAGAGCTTTTAAAGCTTGCAAAGGAGAATAACGTTAACTATTTGTTTGAGGCAAGTGTTGGAGGAGGAATTCCGATTATCCGGCCGTTGAACCGTTGCCTTGCTGCAAATGAAATTTATCGCATAACGGGGATACTTAACGGCACAACAAATTATATACTAAGTCAGATGAAAAGAGAAGGAAAGGACTTTGACGAAGCCCTAAAAGAGGCTCAAGCCAAAGGTTATGCGGAAGCGGATCCCACTGCGGACATTGAAGGACATGATGCATGCAGAAAAATAGCGATTCTTTCTTCAATTGCATATAATGAATTTGTAGATTGCAATAATATTTATACGGAGGGTATATCAAAAATAAGTCTTGAAGATATGAAATATGCAGAAAGTATGAATTCAACCGTTAAACTTATTGCTTTAAGTGAAAAGGTTGGAGACAAAATTGCTGCACGGGTCAGTCCTGCTATTGTAAAGAACAGTAACCCCCTTTATAACGTTGAGAATGTGTTTAATGCAATAATTGTAAAGGGTGATGCCATCGGTGATGTGATGTTTTACGGACGCGGAGCCGGTAAGCTTCCCACTGCCAGTGCAGTAGTGGCAGATGTAATCGAAATTGTCAAGCATTGGGGTACGTCGGGTGGCTATGACTGGCAAGTTAAGAACCAGGACAACATTATTGATATAAACGATACCGAAACAAAGTTTTTTGTACGTTTGAAGGTGAAAGATGAGTATTCTGCTAAAGAAGCCGTAGGTAAGGTTTTCGGAGATGTTGAATGGGTGAAGATGTGTGGTGACGGTCTTAAGGATGAATTGGCTTTTGTTACCGGAAAAACATCGGAAAAGAAACATAAAAGGCTTTTTGAGACTATTGGGGAACATGATTCAGTAATACAGATTATAAATACTATTAGAGTGTTGGGGGATTAAACCCGTAAAATTAGTTTTTATGACATTTGCACTGTGGAAGTTTTACAAATTAGGATAACCAGAGTGACGAAAGAGCATGATTATAGTATTGTACATAAAAGCATTTAGGAGGTAAATTTATGAAAGTTGTAAAATTCGGAGGTTCATCACTGGCTAATGCAAGTCAGATAAAAAAAGTATGCGATATAATTTTAAGTGACAAGGACAGACGACTGGTTGTAGTTTCCGCCCCAGGTAAACGTTCCAAAGAAGATACTAAGGTAACGGATTTGTTAATTGCTTTGGGACAAAAGTACCTTAAGGATGGAAAAGCAGATGATGAATTAAATGCGGTTATCGATAGATATGACGAGATCGTAAAGGAACTGGGTTTATCGTCCGATGTGTCGGAGGTAGTGGTCAATGACCTCAAGAGCCGTCTCAAAGGAGATGTAAGCAATAAGGAAAAGTTTATGGATTCCATTAAAGCAGCCGGCGAAGACAATAATGCAAAAGTGGTTGCTGCTTACCTTAAAAGCAAGGGAATAGATGCGGAATATGTAAATCCGAAAGATGCCGGCCTTTTGCTCAGCGATGAATACGGAAATGCCCGTGTACTGCCGGAATCCTATGATAATTTGAAAAAACTTAGGGACAGAAAAGAACTGTTAATTTTCCCCGGTTTCTTCGGCTATTCAAAATCAGGAGATGTTGTAACATTTCCCCGGGGAGGTTCGGATATAACCGGGTCTATACTGGCGGCAGCTGTGCAGGCAGAAATATATGAGAATTTTACCGATGTTGACTCTGTCTATGCTGCAAATCCGAATATTATTGATAATCCAAAGCCTATTCCGGCTTTTACCTATAGGGAAATGAGAGAACTTTCTTATTCGGGTTTTTCCGTATTGCAGGAAGAAACCCTTGAACCGGTTTATAGAATGGGAATTCCGGTATGCATCAAAAACACCAACAATCCATCCGCTCCCGGAACATTGATTGCACCAACGAGGGAACTGAATAACGGTCCGGTTGTGGGAATAGCCAGTGACACAGGATTTTGCAGCATTTTTGTCAGTAAGTATATGATGAACAGAGAAATCGGATTTGGAAGAAAGATACTGAGCATTCTTGAGGATGAAAATTTATCTTACGAGCATATGCCGTCAGGAATTGACAATATGTCCATAGTTTTGCGCCAAAAACAGCTTGATGAGGATAAGGAAAAGCGTATCATTAAAAGAATAAAGGAAGAATTGAAGGCTGACGATGTTACTGTTGAACGCAATCGTGCCCTTGTTATGATTGTCGGGGAGGGTATGATGAGAAGCGTGGGTATTTTGTCCAGGGCTTCTACTGCACTGGCAAGAGCCAATGTCAATGTTGAAATGATAAACCAGGGTTCTTCAGAGGTTAGTATGATGTTCGGGATTAAGGAAGAGGATAATGTTACGGCTGTAAAGGCGCTTTATAATGAGTTTTTCGGTTGTTGATATCATTTGCCTGCACTTTTTATTTAGTACATGATATACATTATTTATTATGTGAACAAAAGCTTCGGGGGCATTGAGCCCCCATCGCTTTTTGGCTATTTTACTTCGTAAAATCCCACTAAGAAAAATCTTCCGAAAACTTTAGTTTACGGAGCATTACGATAAATAGTGTGTCCGTTTTTTAAATTCTAAAAGGAAATACTTTAATAATTATTTTCAGATTACTATGATTGAAAAGAATCATAGTTTTTTATCTGTTTCCATTTTTTATTGTATTCTGTGTAAAAGTATTGTTGCAAATAATGGAGAATATGCTATAATACAATTGTCCAATGCGAAATATATGATAGATTTATAGATAAAACGACATAATAACTGTTTATAGATACACACCTTGCTATGATGTAATTCTCTGCTGTTTTGACGGAAGTTTACAGGTAAATATGAAAAAATTATTAAGAGGAGCTTTTCGGGAAATAAAACGTACTCTTTTTTGCTTGCAGTATTGCAGGTTCAGTAAGCAGTACTTTTTTTAAGTTTTAATATTTGGTAATGAATTTTATAAGAGGGGGAAAAGGTAATGGATCTGTATTTACTGCTAGATTTATTCATAGCATATTTTGTTGAAGTTTTGATAGGTTTCCCACGTTTCTTACCCCATCCGGTAAAGTTTATTCGCTGGTTGATAAAAAACATGGAAAAAATGATAAGAGCTGTCATTAGAATGCTGACCGAAAAGAAAGTAAAAGCATTGGGAGATGACGTGGTTCGAAGCACAAGAAAGGCTTATAGAAATGAAAGGATAGCCGGAGCCTTGTTGGCAGTTTTGGTAATAGCGGTAGTGGTGGCGATTGTTATTGGGATTCTAAAGGCTTGCTTGATTGTTCATCCTATACTGTTCCATATTGTAAATACGGTATTTATATATACTTGTTTTGCTTCGAGGTCAATTGCGCTTGAAGCTTACGGTGTTTTTGACGCACTAAAGGACAGGGACGTATTTAAAGCAAGAAACATGATGTCCGTTTTTATGGGAAATAAGACTGAAGACTTGGATGAAGACGGAATAATCAAAGAAACTGTTGAAAATACGGCCAAGAGTATCTCAGATAAAGTGGTGGCTCCTATTTTATATGCAACAGTCGGATCATTACTGGGAATTGGAGCGCCGTTGGCGTATGCTTATTTAACCGTTAGTACTTTGGATTCAATGGTTGGCTATAAAAACAGTGAGTACAAAAATATCGGATTTATACCTGCAAAGCTTGACGATATAATTAATTTTATACCTGCAAGGCTTACCGGAATATTAATAGTTATTGCAGCACTGTTTACCGGAAATAACTTTAAAAAAGGCTATTCCATTATGATGAGGGATAGGAAAAAGCATAAAAGTCCGAATTTCGGATACCCTGTGGCCTCTGTTTCGGGGGTGCTGGGAATAAGGCTTGGCGGACCGGGTATGTATTTTGGTGAAATTAAGGATAAACTTATAATTGGTGATGATGATAACCCGCTGGACATTAAAAATATAACTCAAACAATTACATTGATGTATGTTACATCACTGATTGCCATGGGTGTTTTAGGTATTACGTCAGTAGTGGCGGTTATCCTTTGCAATTCTTTGATATAGCGGATTATGCGTGGTTTTATAAAGAGATGTTATATTTGAGGTGGTTTGGATAATGAATAAGTTTATCCTTGTTACCGGAGGGGCTAGGAGCGGCAAAAGTACATTTGCACAGTCTCTGGCACATGCCGAAGGAGACGAGCAAGTGTTGTATATTGCCACATCAATACCCTTTGATGACGAAATGAGGACAAGGGTAAAAAAGCATAGGGAGCAAAGGCCCGGTAGCTGGACGACCCTTGAAGCATATAAGGACTTTGATAAGCAAATTGATGCTGTGTGTGAAGAAAAGAAGGTTATTTTGCTCGATTGCATAACGCTGATGGTTTCCAATATAATTCTGGAAAAGTGTGAGGATTGGAATATACTGCCCGAGGGCTGCGGTGAGAAAATTGAACGGGATGTTATGACGGAGATTGAAAAACTCCTTTTTGCCGTAAGAAATCTCGACATTACTTTTATTGCCGTAACCAATGAAACGGGAATGGGAATCATGCCTGAAAATAAGCTTTCAAGACTTTTTCAGGATATTGCAGGAAGGGTTAACCAGGTACTTGCAAGAAATGCAGATGATGTATATCTTTGTGTTTCGGGTATTCCTGTTAAAATCAAGTAAATGTTGTTAGTTTTTTGGAGTGGTAGATTTGAAGCATATAAAGAGATTTATACTTATGGTGCAGTTTTTGACTGCAATTCCCATACCCCTTAAGATAAACTGTGATGAAGAGGATTGCGGAAAAGGCTTGGTTTTTGCTCCTGTTATCGGGTTGTTGTTGGGAGGAATACTGACAGCTTTTTTTTTCATATTGAAGCAATTTTTCTCCCCCGGTATTGTAAGCACTTTAATTCTGATAATATATATTGGGTTAACCGGAGGACTTCACCTGGACGGGCTTGGGGATACGTTTGACGGATTGTTTTCAAACCGACCGAAAGAAAGAATGCTTGAGATAATGCGTGACAGCAGGATAGGAACCAATGCATTGTTGGGTGTTGTATGTATTATCCTTCTAAATTATTCTCTGCTGAATGCTTTCCTGGAATCTTTCCTACCCAAGGCTATACTTCTGTTTCCTGTTGCAGGGCGAATAGGAACTTTAATCGGTGCGGGATCATCGGCTTATGCCAGGGAAGGCGAAGGCTTGGGAAAGTCCTTTGTTCATTATTGCACAATTAAAGAGGTTTTAATAGGAATCTTTATTTGCCTTCTTATTTTCTTTTCAGTAATGGGACTTGACGGTTTGCTAATGGCATTTGTGACTTTTGTTACCGGACTTATTATTGTAAAGTTTTTTTCAAGAAAGATAAACGGCGTCACAGGAGACATTCTTGGAGCTGTGTGCGAATTAAATCAGACTGTTTTCCTTGTAATTATGTATTTATATTTTAATTAATATAATTGATTTTATTACAAATCTTACTTGACTTTGTTTTAGCATACTAATATAATAACTTTTAAATAACATTCCGATGAAGGCATACAATTACACTTTCAATAGGTTTATCCACAATCAAAACTATTTTGATAAAATACATCAAATATCGTTGGGGGAGGTATATTGCAATGGTTAGTCCGGAAAAAACAAGTAAAAATTCAACTACAAAACTGCTGGCGTTAAATGGAATGATGATTGCTCTGGTTTTTGTTGTAACTTATTTCACAAAAGTTCCGACTATTGTCGGTTATCTTAATTTAGGAGACGCTGTAATCATTATAACGGCTGTCATTTTAGGCAAAAAAAGCGGTTTTCTGGCCGGCGCAGTAGGCTCTGCTATTGCAGACATGGCTGCTTCGTTTTATTATTTTGCACCAATTACCTTTTTTGTTAAGGGATTGGAGGGCTTGGTTGTCGGACTTATTATAGAAACGTTCTCAAAAAGAACCGGTTCAAAGCGTCCTTTGGTGATACTTTTGGCGTCTGTGGCCGGAAGCGTTGTTATGGTTTTGGGTTATTTCATTTCCGAACTCTATATAATGAAAATATTCGATGATACCATGGGACTTGCAGCAGCCCTTAAGGATTTGCCGTTCAACCTGGTTCAGGGAGGATTTTGCACCGTTGTCGGATATTCATTGTCTTTAGCATTGGAGAGATTCAAAGTATTAAGGTTTTTATCCCGGTAGGATATACTTATAGAACCAATATTATGTATTTGAGGGAATTGCATCACAAAGCTTGAAATAAGCTTCAAATTGATGTAGAGTTTATTATATGAACGTTAATTGCAAGCAGAAAATATAAATTGTGAGGCGATTCCAATTGGTTTTTTCAAGTCTTTTCTTTTTGTGCGTGTTTCTACCTATAAACATTTTTCTCTATTATGCAGTCAATAACAATACTTACAAAAATGCAGTGCTTATCGTATCGTCCCTGGCATTTTATGCATGGGGAGAACCTATATGGATTTCGGTTTTAGTTTTAAGTGCGTTATTCAATTATTTTATCGGAGTCTCTATTGAAAGAAGCCGTGGCAGCCGTAAGGGTAAAGGAATACTTGTACTGGCAGTTGCGGTTAATCTTTTTGTCTTGGGATTTTTCAAATACTTCGGTTTTATTACGGAAAGCATAAATACGTTGTTGGGTATTAGCGTACCTGTTATTAGTATAGGTCTTCCCATCGGAATATCCTTTTATACATTCAAATCAATTTCTTATATAGTGGATGTATATAGGGGAGAGGTGGGGGCACAAAAATCCTTCTTCAAGTTTTTATTATATATTTCCTTGTTTCATAATCTTGTGGCAGGTCCTATTGTGCGTTATAAAGACATTGAGCAGGATATCGAAAACAGAGCCCTTGGCTTTGAGTCCTTTAGTAATGGCGTGAGCCGCTTTATTATAGGTCTGGGAAAAAAGGTTATTATTGCGAATCAAGCAAATGAATTTTCAAAGGCGTTTCTTGATATGGATTATTCCCGACTTCCGGTATTGGGGGCTTGGGCAGGTATTTTATTATATGCAATAGAAATCTACTTTGATTTTTCAGGTTATTCCGACATGGCAATAGGTTTGGGTAAAATGTATGGCTTTAATTACAAGGAAAACTTCAATTATCCGTATATAGCCAAGTCTGTCACGGAATTCTGGCGCAGATGGCATATATCCCTTACTTCGTTTTTCAAGGACTACGTCTATATTCCCCTGGGAGGGAACAGAAAACATCATGTAAGGAATATGCTGGTGGTATGGCTGCTGACAGGCCTGTGGCATGGCGCCGGTTGGAACTTTGTTGTTTGGGGATTGTACTTTTTTGTGCTTCTGGTAATTGAAAAATATATTTTGCTTAAATTCGAAAAGAAAATACCCGCGGTTTTTTGGAGACTTTACTTTGTGGCGGCAATTTTGGTGGGTTGGGTATTCTTTTACCATACCGGCATTGACAGGGCATTTAGGTTTTTGGGTATTATGTTCGGCATTAATGCTCCGTCACTGTCCAGTCCCGAGGTCGGAATTTTCCTTAACAGCTATATGATATTTATCGTGATTGCCCTTGTAGGCTGTACACCGCTCATGAAAAGCATTTTCGATCGTATAAAGGGGAGCTTGCAAAGAATACGGATCGGAGCTTACTCAGTCGATCAACTGATAAAATCGACGGTAAACATAGCAATACTTATAGTGTCTATTATCATGCTTGTGGGTCAATCGTACAATCCGTTCCTTTACTTTAAATTTTAAAGACGTCTCGATTTAAATTGCCTTTGGGTTTTTTGAGCGGAATTTCGCAAAAACTCAAAGGCATAAAGCTTTTTTATTAATGTGTAAAATGGAGGAGTTTATCATGAAAAGGTTACAGTTGGATGCGATAGCATTTTTATTGATAATATCGGTTTTAGGTATTGCCAATCTAATTAATGTAAACAAGCCCAAGGTTTCAGAGATGGAAAACAGGGCATTGAAGCAAAAGCCGCAGCTTAAGGTATCGGCACTCTTAGACGGCAGCTATTTTAAAGAATACAATGAATACTACAGTGATACTTTTATTTTAAGGGACAGACTTTTGAAAATAAGCAACGATATTCAGCAGGCGCTGTTTATAAAGGATTCCGATGTTAAGATTGTAGTTTCGGACAAATCCAAAGAATACAATAATGTAACCGGTCCTACTTCCGGTAAAAATGAAGATAATCCTGGGAATACGCCGGGAGAAGTACTTTCCACAAAAACTCCCGGACCGTCATTTACGCCGACTCCAACAAAAAAGCCCTATAACGAGGGGGATGGTGTCGGATATTGGATTGTTGTTGACGGAAAAGCCGTAGAACTCTTTAAATTTAATAAGGAAAGCTTTGATTTTTATGCTAAGGTTTTAAACGAATATAATCAGAAAATTGGCGGAAAAATGCCTATTTATTCCTTGACTGCTCCTACAAACAGTGAATTTGTTCAGCTTAGAAACTATAAAGGAATAACCGATTCCCAGAATAATGCAATAGAATACCTGAATTCAAAATTTGACGAGGGAATAACTGCGGTTAACGCCTATGATGTTTTGAACGAGCACAAGGAGGAATATATCTATTTTAGAAGCGATCACCACTGGACGGCTCTTGGGGCATATTATGCTTATACTGCCTTTATGGAAGCAAAGGGAGAGGAACCGGTACCTTTGGAGAAATACCAAACAGTGCAGATTGACAATTTTTTAGGCAGTACTTATGCTAAAACCAGGGACAAGAGCATTGAAAAAAATCCCGACACCATATATGCATATTTGCCCTTTGTCGATTACAAATATGAAAAGCACCGCTTTTATGAATCCAGTGAAGCTGATATAATTGATATGAAATATGCCGAAACAAAACTGGATAAGTATCTGGTGTTTTTAAGTGCCGGGGATGCAACCTGGGCAAAAATCACTACAGAGAACAAAAACGGGAAAAAGCTTTTAGTAATAAAGGATTCCTACGGCAACAGCTTCGTACCCTTCCTTCTTCCACACTATGAAGAAATATATGTTATAGATCCAAGGTTTTATGATTTCAATACATCTGAAAAAAATGCCGCTGAATTTATTGAAGCAAAAGGAATAAATGAGGTTCTTTTTATAAATTATATGGAAGATGTCAATTACAAAGATTATATGCTAAGCCTGGAAGAACTGATTAATCATGAGTAATGATAGAGGGAAAAGCTCAATATTGAAGTTATAAAGAAAATTACACGGGACTTTAATAAAGAGAAGCAAAATATGCACAAACTTAAGTTTGCGAAAAGTTTTTTGAATTTATATATTACACTGAGGGTAATATTATACTTATGAACATAAATTGGGAGGAGTGTAGATTTCATGAGACTTATTGTATTGGGAAACAACGGTCCGTATCCGTCGGCGGGAGGTGCATGTTCCGGGTATCTTGTGATTGAAGGGGATACAAAAATTCTAATAGACTGTGGAAACGGTATATTGAGTAATCTTCAGAAATTTATAAAGCATGAGGATTTAAATGCAGTGATTCTGACTCATTTACACAGTGATCATATGTCGGATATGATGGTTTTAAGATATGCGATTCAAATAAAGATGAATCGGGGCCAAGATATTAAACCCCTTGACGTATATGCACCCTCCGAGCCCCTGGAGGAATATAACAGGCTGGATATTAAGGGTATTTTTAACCTAAACGCTATTTTGCCCGATACCGTATTGAATTATGGAAATTTGAAAATAACCTTCAAGGAAATGACGCATCCTGTTAAGTGCTTTGCCGTTTCAATTGATAACGGAGAAAAAAGGTTTGTCTTTTCAGGGGACACATCATGGAACAGCAATATAATTGAGTTTTCCCAAAATGCGGATTTATTAATGCTTGACGCAGGACTGCTATCAAAGGATAAAAAGAGTGATAATGTTCCTCACCTCACTGCCGCAGAATGCGGAATGGTGGCCAAAGAGGCAAAGGCATCGAGATTACTGTTAACACATTTTTGGCCTCAAGACGATGTCATGAACCATCTTGCAGAAACAAAGGAACACTTTGGAAATGTGGAATTGGCCGAGCTTTTAAATACTTATGATATATAAGCCCCATATTTTTAATTCAGCCGCCAATTGTGAGTACATAAAAATCAATAAACTTTTTTGGCAATAAGAGCTCGGGACATCGAGTCCCTTCACTTAGGCCTCTTTCATTTTATTCCAAGAGGCCAAAGAAAGGCTTCGGGGACATCGGGTCCCCATCGCTTTTTGGTCATTTCACTTCGTGAAATTCCACAAATAAAAACAAAGGGCTTTTTGCCCTTTGCTTTATTTAAACTTTATTGGTTATCGTTCTTGTTGTTTATTATCACATCAAAGCCTTTTTAAACCGAAGCTTCGGTTGTTTCATCACTAGTTGCGAACTGAACATTTTTTTTGAGCTTGCTGTCAAGCTCTTCCACAAGCTGCTCGAGCTTTTTAGCCGATTCATTCATTGCTTCTATAGCCTTAAGCTCATGCTCTGTGGTAGCGGCTACCTGCTGGCTTGCAGCAGCGGTTTCTTCCGAAACGGAAGAAATATTCTCAATTGCAGCTGTAACCTCGGTTTTATCCGTTTGCATTTTGGTTACGGCTTGATTTACTTCGTTAATCTTGGAGACGATATAGGTTATGGCATTGGCTATATCATTAAAGGCACTGTCGGTTTTGTTAACTGCGACATTTTGCTCCTGTGAAACCCTTTTCATTGTCTCCATGGACTTAATTGACAATTGAGATTCTTCATGTATACTTTGCATAAGCAAATTAATTTCTTCAGTGGATTTTCTACTCTGATCTGCAAGCTTTCTTACTTCTTCAGCAACAACTGCAAAGCCTTTTCCTGCTTCACCTGCTCTCGCGGCCTCTATCGCAGCGTTTAATGCCAGAAGGTTTGTCTGTTCGGCTATGTTTTCGATAGACTCTACAAAAAGTCCGATATCTTTTATGGTATTGGTTAACTTTTCAACAACGGAAAAGATTTTTTCCGCTGTTTCATAGTTTTCCTTGGATTTATCGCGAAGTATGCTTACGGAGTCAAGACCGATATTGTTTAGGTCATTAATTTTTTTGGTTTCTTCAGTGATCCTGTTATAGCTTTCATACACAAAGTTTATTTGCTCAGAAAGGTTGTCAACCATTTCAACTCCCTGTTGAGCTTGTTCTGCCTGGTCAGATGCTCCGTTTGCTATATCATCCATGGTTTTTGCAATGTCTTCCATTGCTATTGAAGCTTGTTGAGCTGTTGAACTGACAGATTTTGTGGCTTCGATTATGGAACTTGACAGATTGTGAAAGTTATTTATTAAAGCCCAAATATCCGACAGCAATCCGTTAACCACGTTAGCAGTAGATTGTAACATATCCAATTTTTCAGCATTTATAGACTTTGAGAAGCCTGACTGCTTTACCAGATTGACTTCCTTCTCAAACTCCTTTGCTACCCTCTTGAATTTTGTAGAATATACTATGGATGCTATAGAGAGTGTTATGACATTGGATGATATAACTGAAACTGCTGCATGCCATCTTCCAGCAAGCATAGATGCTATGATACTCATTACGGCGATTATTACCAATAGAGACAATACCAACAAAGGCTTATAACCAAAAACGGATTTCTTCATAACTTTCCCTCCAGCTTAAAAATAAGAGAATAGAAACCTGTCAAGACGTGCATATATAATAATTTCGATATGAAGTGTGAAAATCCTTCTTTTTTATATAAATTGTTTAAACCTGTTTTTATGTAAATTATTACATATATTTCTTTTATAGTGATAAAAAATAATTAAACTTAAAAATATAGATTGTTTTATATAATGATAAGGAAAAATACGGAAGAGAATCTGGGCTTTACAATGCTTCTTCAATTTTTTCTTTACCTATATAATATAATATGTACCCAAATCGGATAAAAAAATAATTGACATGATTCTTTAGATTGTATACAATGATACATAAATACACACGTACAGAAATACACAGAAAATCAATTTTAATAAAAATTGGATATATTGATGTTTTAAAGGGGGTAAAACTATGATAGAGTTTAACAAAAAGACAAACACATTGGAACAGACCCAATATAAGTACCCGCTTCAGGATGTTTCAGAACCTAATCTATACCGGGAAATATTTAATTATGATGAAATACCCAAGTGTGCATTCAATCATAGAAAAGTACCTATGTTTCCCGCCGATGAGATTTGGATAACGGATACTACCTTCAGGGATGGGCAGCAGTCCAGAGCTCCTTATACCGTGGATCAGATTTTACATCTTTTTGACCTTTTGCACCGTTTAGGCGGCCCAAAGGGTATAATACGGCAGTGCGAGTTTTTCTTGTACAGTGACAGGGATAAAGAGGCTGTTTATAAGTGTATGGAAAGAGGCTATGAATACCCGGAGGTAACCAGTTGGATTAGAGCTACAAAAAGTGATTTCCAGCTTGCCAAGGATATGGGTGTGAAAGAGAGCGGTATTTTGGTTAGCTGCTCGGATTATCATATTTTTAAAAAGCTCAATATGACAAGAAAACAAGCAATGGATCATTATTTAAGCATAATAAAGAGTGCCATTGAGGTGGGTATTAGGCCCAGATGCCATTTTGAGGATATTACAAGGGCAGATTTCTATGGTTTTGTTGTTCCCTTTGCTCTTGAACTGAATAAGCTCATGCAGGAATCGGGGGTTCCGATTAAGATACGTGCCTGCGACACATTAGGTTATGGAGTGTCTTATCCGGGAGTGGCACTTCCGAGAAGTGTTCCGGGAATAATATACGGATTAAGGCACCATGCAGGTTTCCCCAGCGAGCTTTTGGAATGGCACGGACACAATGATTTTTATAAAGCAGTAAGCAATTCAGCTGCGGCTTGGCTTTACGGAGCTTCGTCTGTTAACTGTTCACTCCTTGGAATAGGTGAAAGAACAGGAAATACACCTTTGGAGGCAATGGTTATAGAGTATGCACAGCTCAGAGGAACCACCGACGGAATGGATACAACCGTTATAACCGAGATTGCCGAGTACTATCAAAAAGAACTGGGATATGATATTCCCAGCAGGACACCGTTTGTAGGAAGACATTTCAATGTTACCCAGGCAGGTATACATGCCGACGGTCTTTTAAAGGATGAGGAGATTTATAATATATTTGATACCACTAAAATATTAAACCGTCCTGTCGGAGTCGCTATAAACCAAACTTCCGGCCTTGCAGGTATTGCACACTGGATTAACAGCTATTTTGGATTGGAGGGCTCCAAGAGAATTGATAAAAAGGACGAGAGAGTAGTTAGGATCAAGGAATGGGTGGATGAGCAATATAAAACCGGACGCGTTACATCCATAGGAGACAGCGAACTTGAAGAAGTTGTAAGAAAGCTTGCTCCGGATATTTTTGATTTGGCACTTTAATAATTAATAGGGAGGAATTGCAAATGGGTTTAAATCTAGCACAAAAAATTATTAAAGAACATTTGATTAGTGGGGAAATGAAAGCGGGCACTGAGATATCCATCAGGATAGATCAGACTTTAACACAGGATTCTACGGGAACCATGGCATATTTGCAGTTTGAAGCCATGGGTATTCCGAGAGTAAAGACCAAGAAGTCGGTGGCATATATCGATCATAATACACTTCAAGCAGGTTTTGAAAACGCAGATGACCATAAGTATATTCAGACTGTTACTTCAAAGCATGGAATTTATTTTTCAAGACCGGGAAACGGTATTTGTCACCAGGTTCATTTGGAAAGGTTCGGCGTTCCGGGAATGACTCTTTTGGGATCGGACAGCCATACTCCTACCGGAGGAGGAATCGGTATGCTGGCGATTGGAGCCGGCGGGCTTGATGTTGCTGTGGCAATGGGCGGAGGTCCGTATTATATGATGATGCCCAAGGTTTGCAGAGTGGTTTTAAAGGGAGCTTTGAAACCATGGGTTACTGCAAAAGACGTAATTCTTGAGGTTTTGAGAATTATGTCGGTAAAAGGTGGCGTGGGCAAAATTATTGAATATGCCGGTGAGGGAGTCAAAACCCTTACGGTTCCGGAAAGAGCAACCATAACCAATATGGGTGCTGAGCTGGGTGCCACTACATCAATTTTTCCCAGCGACGAGGTTACAAAGGAATTCTTGAAAGCTCAGGGAAGGGAAAGTGACTGGATTGAGCTCAAAGCCGATGAGGATGCCCAGTATGATGAAGAATTGGTTATAGATCTTGATAAATTGGAACCCTTGGCTGCACAGCCCCATAGTCCGGATAATGTTGCCAAGGTTAAGGATATCGGAAAAATAAAGGTGGACCAGGTGGCTATAGGTAGCTGTACCAATTCATCTTATATGGATATGATGAAGGTGGCTGCCGTATTAAAAGGGAAGACAGTTCACCCCAATGTAAGTCTGGTTATTGCACCGGGTTCCAGACAGGTACTTACAATGCTTGCGAAGAACGGTGCATTGGCTGATATGGTGGCTGCAGGAGCAAGAATCCTGGAGAGTGCCTGCGGACCTTGTATAGGAATGGGACAGGCACCTGCTACCGATGCGGTTTCCCTTAGAACATTCAACAGGAATTTTGAGGGAAGAAGCGGAACCAAATCAGCCAAGGTTTATCTGGTCAGCCCGGAAACAGCGGCAGCCAGCGCTATAACCGGTGTGTTAACCGATCCGAGGGAATTGGGTGAAGCACCGAAGGTGGATATGCCTGAGAAGTTTATTGCAGATGACAGTATGGTTCTTGCTCCGGCACCGGAAGGAGCAGATGTAGAGGTAGTGAGAGGACCGAATATTAAACCGTTCCCTATTAACAAAGCATTGACGGACAGAGTTGAAGGAAAGGCTTTAATAAAGGTTGGAGACAATATCACCACCGATCATATCATGCCTTCAAATGCCAAGCTATTGCCCTTTAGGTCTAATGTACCGTACTTGGCAGAGTTCTGTCTCACACCCTGTGATCCCGATTTCCCGAAGAAAGCAAAGGAAAACGCCGGAGGGTTTATTATCGGAGGTTCAAACTACGGACAGGGTTCAAGCCGTGAGCATGCTGCACTGGCACCCTTACAATTAGGAATAAAAGGAGTAATTGCAAAATCCTTTGCAAGAATTCATATGGCCAACCTTATTAACTCGGGTATTATTCCCATGACCTTTGAAAATGAGGCAGACTACGATGATATAGATATGGAAGACGAGCTTTTGATTGAAAATGCAAGGGATCAGATCAAGGCCGGCAGCAGCCTTGTAGTGAGAAACGTAACCAAAGGAAAGGATATAAAGGTTAATGTTTCATTATCCGAAAGACAAGTGGAGATAATTCTTGCAGGAGGACTCATAAATTATACAAAGCAGCAAAGCGAGTAGTTATTAAAATAGTGTACTCTGCGAAAGGGGAGTGCAAAAATGCTAGGTATTGATATCAATAATGACAATAATTCTTTGCGGGCCAAGGTGTTTTCCCGGATTCAAAATGATATATTGAATGGGGTATATCAACCGGGGGACAGCCTTACCGAAAAGAAACTTTGTGAGGAGCTGGGTGTCAGCAGGACTCCTGTAAGGGAAGCATTAAGACAGCTGGAGCTGGAAGAACTGGTTCAATCCACGCCCAATAAAGGAGTGGTTGTCACAGGGGTAACCTCAAAGGATATTGAAGAAATATATATTATAAGAATGATGATTGAAGGCTTGGCTGCACGGTGGGCAACGGAGCATATAACGCCGGAAGAGATTCAAGAACTTAAAGATGCATTGGACCTTGAAGAATTCTACACAATGAAAAAGGATGCAGATCATATTTTAAAGATAGACTCAAAGTTTCATGATATTTTATTCAGGGCGAGCAAGAGCAAGCCACTTATGCATATGCTAAGGACATTTCATCATTATGTGCAAAGAGCCAGAAATGCGTCCTTTGAGTCACCGGACAGGGCTAAAAAGGTTTTAGAGGAGCATAAGGCAATATTTGATGCAGTGGTTGAGGGAGATGCGGATAAGGCAGAAAGGGTCACAAAAGAGCATGTGAAAAATGCAAGCATTGCATATAAAAAGTTGATTCAAGATAATAAGGTATAAATTGGGTTAAACCCAAAGGAAGAGCTGCAGTAATAAAGGGCAGCTCTTTTTGCTTGTAGAGAGAATGTTGATTCTTTTTTTACTCAATGTTGAGGAGGGTGAGGTGAAGAAAATATTCCAGAAACTTAAGTTCCGCAAGTCTAGAGCCTGTAAATACTCCTCGGGGTCGAGCAAAACTCGCTTCGCTCGAACAATGCTCTCCCTTGCCTCGTCGTATTAACAGGCTCTACGCCTGGCTTCACAATGTTTCTTCCATATTTTCTTCACCTTTACCCTGGTTCTATGTTTAAGGAAAACAAAGGACAAAAAACGATTCATAAATAATCGATTTTGTGTTATAATAGCACCGACTAAAAAAAGCAGGAGTTATAAAATGAAGCTTCCTAATGAGTTTTTGGAAAAAATGAGGGGCCTATTTGGCGATGATGAATATATAGATTTTTTAAAGTCCTATGATATGCAAAGGTTTTACGGACTTCGGGTTAACACTTTAAAGATAGGTGTTGATGAGTTTAAAAGAATCTCGCCCTTTGAGCTTGAACCGGTACCTTGGACCAAGGACGGTTTTTATTATCCTGAGGGAGTTAACCCCGGAAAGCATCCGTATTACCATGCCGGACTTTATTATATCCAGGAGCCCAGCGCCATGCTACCGGGTGCTGTTATTAATGCACAGCCCGGAGAATTTGTGCTGGATCTCTGCGCCGCTCCCGGAGGGAAAACGGTTCAGATGGCTGCCGGTATGCAGGGAAAAGGCCTACTGGTTGCCAATGATATAAATTCCGACAGGGTTAAAGCCCTTGTGAAAAATATTGAGCTATGCGGTATAACCAATGCCGTTGTTACCAATGACACACCGGACAAGCTGGCAGGCAAATTCACCGGATTTTTTGATAAAATACTGGTGGACGCCCCATGCTCCGGGGAGGGTATGTTCCGCAAGGATGACGATGCGGCAAGGAACTGGGATAAATTTAAAAGCGATAAATGCTGCAGTATGCAGAGGGATATTTTGGACTGTGTCGATGCCATGCTAAAGCCGGGAGGATGTTTGGTGTACTCTACCTGCACTTTTTCTCCCGAGGAAAACGAGGGCATGATTTCTGAATTTCTGGACAAGCATAAAGATTATGAGCTTCTGGAAATACCTAAAGAGTATGGTATTGACAGTGGGCGCCCGGAATGGTGGAATAATAATAAGGAGCTTTTAAAGACTGCCCGGATGTGGCCCCACAAGGTAAAAGGGGAAGGCCATTTTGTCGCCCTTCTTAAGAAAAAAGGGGATCTTGGGGCATTGCCCAAAGATTCTGACGAAAAGTGTAGCATTGAAATAAATAAGCTTGCTGAGCCTTTTTATGAGTTTGTTGATGAAAATCTGAACAGGAAAATCGAAGGTCATTTAAGTATGAAAAGCGATAATTTGTACTGCCTTCCGGTTAAGCTCCCCGATCTTTCGGGTATAAAAGTGGCAAAATTCGGGTGGTATTTAGGACAAGTATCGAAGGGAAGGTTTGAGCCGTCCCATTCCTTTATATTGGCATTGAAGAAAGAAGACATTAGAAATGTTAAAAATTTAGATTCGAATTCGGCTGATGTCTCAAAATACCTCAAGGGCGAGACCCTTATGTTCGAAGGAAGCAAAGGATATACCGGTGTACTGGTGGACGGTTATACATTGGGATGGGCAAAGCAGACCGGGGATATGCTGAAAAATCTTTATCCTAAAGGTTGGAGAAAAATGAATTGAATAATTTTCTTTAAAATGAAGTGTTATAATATAAAAAGAATCTGTTGTGATAAAATACCGTATTAAAACGAGAGTTGGTGGAATAGTGAGAGATACACAGAGGGTGGACAAAGTATTGTCCAACTTGGGGATTGGAACCCGGAAGGAAATTAAACGGCTTGTTAAGGAAGGAGCCGTAAAGGTGGACGGTGTTGTAGTAACCGACAGCGGTATGCATATAAATCCCAAGGACAGTCTTATTGAGGTGTCGGGAGAACTGCTAAAATACCGGGAGTTTATATATTTAATGCTGAATAAACCCCAGGGAGTGGTGTCTGCAACTTATGACAGCACACTCCGGACGGTAATTGATATTCTTCCTGATGAGTATAAGTCCTTCGGTCTGTTTCCTGTGGGGAGGCTGGACATTGATACGGAGGGACTCCTTGTGCTGACCAATAACGGACAGCTTGCCCATGAGCTTCTATCTCCCAAAAAGCATGTTCCCAAAAGATATTATGCTATTGTTGAAGGAATTGTGGACGAGAGGGACCGGGAAGCCTTCCGGGAGGGAGTGGTTCTTGATGACGGCTACAAAACACTTCCGGCAGAGCTTTTTATCATAAAATCCTCCGGCTTTTCAGAGATTGAGACGGTTATATATGAAGGCAAATTCCACCAGATTAAAAGGATGTTTAAGGCTGTAGGGAAAAAGGTAAAATATTTAAAAAGAATCGAGATGGGAAAACTCAAATTGGATGAAGCATTAAGACCGGGGGAATGCAGAGAACTTACTAATGAAGAGGTTTTATTGCTTAAAGCGGTCGAAACTGTAAATTGATTATTTCAAGGTTGGAGAGTCAAGATGAATAAACAGAGTATAAAAAAATTGTCATTGTTTTTAACCGGCTTGGAGCAGAGAATTGCGGAAAACCGGGATTATTTTAAAAAAGCCGTTGCTGTTTTTAAGTCAGGAACCAGGGAATTTCCTGCAAAAATATGGATTGAGGGAGATAAAATTAAATTAAATTTTAACGGAACCACTGAGATTCTGGAGACAAACTGGATTTCTTTAAGAATTTCTAAATATGCCGAAAATTACGACAGCGTAGTAATTACCTACGAAGAAAGAGGAACTACAATAGTAATTGAGGCCGATGACAAAAATGTTAAAATGAAAACCAGTGAGGCAAAAGAACCGGAGGAGAATATAGGGGTACATAACGAAACTTATCAGATTTCAAACCGGGATTATTATATTAAAGCAGGACAGGCCCAGGAGCTTTTAAAGGAAATCGGGATTTTGGGCAGCAACGGGAAGGTTAAAAACGACAAGATCAGAAAGTACAATCAGATAGATCACTTTGTAGAGCTTATTGACGATATGATTAAAGACCTTTTGAAGGAAAATGAGTCCATAACTGTTTTAGATTGCGGTTGTGGTAAATCCTATCTTACCTTTGTACTAAACTATTATATAAAGGAAGTTTTAAAAAAGCCGTGTTATTTTATCGGTTTGGATTATTCAAATACCGTTATTGAGGCATCTAAGAGAACGGCGGAAAATCTCGGCTATAAAAACATGGAATTTAAGGTGACGGATATAAAAAATTACCGGGCAAGCAGGGAGATCCATTTGGTTATATGTCTGCATGCCTGCAATACTGCAACCGATGAAGCAATAGCACTGGCCGTAAACAATAATGTTAAAGCTATGGTTATGGTTCCGTGCTGCCAGCAGGAAATATTAAAACAGTATTCGTATCCTCCTTTTCAAGACATTATTAAGCATGGTATTTTAAAGGCAAGGATGGCTGATGTCATTACCGACGGAATCCGGGCGTTGCTCCTGGAAGCCATGGGATATAAAGTTTCCGTTGTGGAATATATATCCCCGGTGGAAACTCCGAAAAACCTTATGATTAGAGCAATAAAAACCCAAGCAAAAGATCCTTTAGCTTTGGAAAGATACAGAGAATTAAAAAAATTGCTTGGGATTAACCCTACATTGGAAAAATTGCTATACATTGATTAAAACCATGAATAAACACATGAATAAACATTAGTAATTAACACATATTAAATAGGACGGATTTTGATTTTTTAGGCTAAGTTTATTGAGACAAAACATAAATTGATAGATTTTTACATGATTAGGTTGACTATTTATGTTTTTTTTAATAAAATGATTTTGGATATACAAGAAAGTATATATAAAGCGAGTTGCATAATACCGACACTTATGAAATGAATTCAGCATAATAACGTCGATTAATAGTATCATTATTTTTGTATGGGGCAAAATAATTTAGTATTAAAGTTTTTTTAAAATTATCCGAATAAGAAAATGAGTGGTTTTTATTGTATCGTATTTTCTGGAAAATAATATAAATTACATGTTATAAGCATATTTTACAAATGCAATGCTGATGAGATTATAGGGGAGACTTAGAATTACTAAATCTAAAAGAAGAGGTGAATTACATGGCTAAATCGAAGCAAGAGTATGCAAATAATGGTGTTGAGATCTCTAAGGCAACAATAGGTGTTGGAGACGAGGTTACCCTTTTCTATAAGGGATTGCTCGCACAATGTGGAGCAGAAGAAATATATGCGCATATTGGTTACGGCAAAGAATGGGAAAATAAAGCCTTCATACCTATGGAAAGGGATAACGACGTTTTTAAAGCAACAATCAGAATTGAACGTCCTGACAATCTGAATGTTGCATTTAAGGACAGTGGTGACAACTGGGACAACAATTCTATGGCAAATTATTCTTTCAAGGTTAGTAAAAGAGTTACCAAAACATCATCTAAAGCTTCTGACACTGAAAAGTCTGCAAAGTCGGAGAAGAAGTCAAGCTGCAAGACAAGTAAGACCTGTAAATCAGCGGCATCAGAAAGCGGAACAGCGAAAAAGACAGCAACTGCTAAAAAAACTACTGCTAAAAAATCCAAAAAAAGTACTTCAACTGAAGAATAAAATTGGATAGATAGCGTAAGAGACATTTTAAAGACTTGAGCAGTTTTGTAAAAATTTATAATATTCTTATTCAAATGAGTTTAATAAAAAAGAGGTATAGAGCCTCTTTTTTAGTTGTTCTTCACAATTATTCCATGCACCTGATATTTACAAAATAATTGACAACAAATTAATATAGTATTAATATAAACTTATAGATGTTGTCGTTATTAAATTATTTAATCTAGTAATAATAGCTGCATAGATAAGATTTCGATATTAAGACATTTCTTCATATTAAGGGGACTTTTCCAATCTGTAGCAATGTGTTTGTTTACAATATAATAATTCGATAATGTGCTACCTGAAGTTACGTTATTTTGGTATTGGCAAAGGAGGACTTTATTTTGTTTAGCGTTATGATTGTTGATGATGACCCTAAAATCCTTGAATGGTTGAAAAGTGAAATAGATTGGGGTAATTTGGAATTCAATCTTATGTGTTCAGCTAAAGATGGAATAGATGCATTACATAAATTAAATCAAAATGATATAGATCTTGTTATCACTGATATAAATATGCCCAAGATGGATGGCATAGAGTTGTACAATTCGATAAAAGAGTACAACCTATCGCCTTTTGTTGTTTATTTGAGCGATCCCGAGGACCTGCCGCATGTTAAACAGGGATTGTTGTTGGGTGCATTTGGATATGTGACAAAACCGATAGACAAGGAAAATTTAATTGATGTGTTGGAAAGCGTTCATGAAAAACTCATGGAAAAGAAATTGGAGAAAGAAAACGATAAAAAAATAAAAGAAAGATTTGAAATGAGTCTTTCTTTTTCCAGAGAAAAAATTTTGAATGATCTTTTAAGAGGTAAAGAATTTCCCCATGAATCCTTAAATTATATAATAAATGAATATGGAATCAACCTGTACAAGGAAACGGTTCAGGTAGGTATTATTGAGGTGGGCAATTTTGATGCCAGCACAAAAGAGTTAATTAAGACCGGAAAATTTGAGGAATTATTAAATAAAGTCAGATCAATAATTGCGGATATTTTGCTTCAGTTTGAAGGATTAAGCTGCAACATGGTTGAAATGGATATTGGAGTGATAAGCGTTATACTTCAGCCGGTTTCAAAGGTTGAAGTAAATGAATTTGAAGAGATAACGGCAGACTTTTTTGAAAAGGTTTTGAAGGAGATTCAGCGGAACGCAAATGTGAGGGTTACTATCGGAATAGGTGAGGCTTGCAGCAAGCTTAGAGATATCAGCCAAAGTTATATGGGAGCTAAAGCAGCTCTTCGCCATAAGTACATATTGGGTGGAAACAGGGTTATTCATATAAGGCAATCGGACATTAATGAAAAGCAATATCTTCTCTATCCTGCAGAGAGGGAAAAGCTTTTGGTTGAATATATCATGTCCGGAGATGACAGTGCGGTAAAACTGGCAGAAAATGTGTTTGACGATATTGCCGTCGGAACGGAGAACAATCTAAAGAGAATCGCATTTGCTGCGAACCAGTTAATGTTTAATATTTCCCATTATATAGATATGAAATATGATTTTGTAAATAAGCTGTATGATTTTAGAAAATTTAATAATGTTGATTTTTTGGAATTTGGTTCAAAGGAAGAAATAAAGAGCTTTTTCATACTGTTTGTTAACAGTCTTATGAATGTTGTGAGGGAATACTTGCCAGTCCAAAATAATACTTTAATAAAGGACGCATGTGAATATGTGTTAAATAATATTGACCAGGAAATAACTCTTGCAAGAATGGCAGATCACTTGAATATCAGTAAGAATTATTTCTGTTCTCTGTTCAAGCAGGAGACCGGCATTAATTTTCTTGAGTATGTTACAAAAGTTAAAATGGAATGGGCTAAACTGCTGTTGAAAGAAGGGACTTACAAGACATATAAGGTGAGTGAAATGCTGGGTTACAGGGAGGCCAGTTATTTTAGCAGGCTCTTTAGAAAGTATACCGGTTTCAGTCCGGCAGAATATAAAAAGCAAATGCAGGAAAGTCAGGATAACTGATAGATATTAAGATGATGTATATAAAAGTATAAGGTACATATAAAATTGTCAGGGGATTAAAATATTTATTTTGAGAGGTTTGGTAAAGTTGTCAAATAATATTAGTTTGAAGAAGAAGGGAATAAATAAAACAGGGGTTATTCTGATTCTTTCAATTATTATTGCTATTTCAGCATTACTAGCTGCATTATTGGCATATCGTAATGAATTTATATACAATGATTTTTCAAAGGTTGCTATGGTAAATGGTGAGCCTGTTTATGTAAGGGAATACAAAATGAGGCTAAAGAGTAACAGCAATGAGGGTTTGGAGTTATTTAGCGAAAAAAATATGCTTAAAAATGATAGTGATCTTCTAAGCAGCAGTTTAAAAAGTAAGGCACCCGATGAAGTTGTCAAGCAAAATGTATTGGAAGATATAATAAGAATTAAGGTTCAGCAAAAGCTTGCAATGGAAAAGGGTATAATTGACAGTACCGATTATAAGGATTTTCTAAAGGAACTGGAAAAGGAAAACGAAAAAAGAAACGATGCAATAAAAAACAACAAGGTAATATATGGTCCGGAAAATTATGGTGAAATTGAGTATTATAGCTATAAATTTGACAACATGGTTAAAGAGCTCAAGAATAAGCTTAAGGAAAGTGAGTTTTTAATATCCGAGAGCGAAATTAAAGAAATGTATTTAAGGTTAAAGGAGTCAAGGTTCAAGATTCCGGACGGAATTGAGATTCAAGCTGTTATAATTCCTTTTGTTGATGAAAAAGGCATTATATCCGATGAAAAGAAAAAAAATGCGGAGCAGTTGATTGAAGAGGCAAAAATGAGAATAGAAAAGGGAGAGTCCTTCGAAAAGATTGCTAATGCTTACAAAAAGCATGGAGAGATTTTGGATCATTATTTTACAAAAGAAGAGCAGCTTTCGAAGAATATACCCTATCCGGAATTTTTACAGGAAGCTAAGAAGCTGATTCCAGGCCAAGTCAGCGATATTATAGAAAGAACTACGGATTATTCATTGCTGATTTGCAAATCAAAGGAAGAATGGGGTTATGTTTCTTATGAAGAAGCCAGTAAAATATTAAGAGATGAGCAGATTGAAAAGGAATATGAAGAATATATTGATGAACTTGTGAAAGAAGCCGATGTTCAAATTAATGAAAAAATATTTAACCGTATTAATGTGCAAAAGTAGTATTTATCCGAATCTTTTAAATATTGCCGGGAAGAATATGTTGGAATATCCGTTGTTGATGTTTAACGACCTTTGTTTATATTGCATTTCATAAAGTATATTCAAGTGTTGTAACGATAATTTTTTTTCTTGTGTTTTTTTGCATTATTATTTAAATAATTATGTATAATTTAAAGGATTAGCAGGTCGCAATATAGAATATATTACAACAAAATTATAATTATTTAATACTTTTTAAGGACCATGTAACTGAAACTTTGTAGTAAAGCAATAAGGGATGAAGTTTTGGAACAGAGAAGTATACTTAAATCAATTGAGGTGAGGAAAATAAATGCATAACAAGGAGATAATTGCCCTTTTACTTGCAGGGGGGCAGGGTAGCAGATTGGGTGTACTTACAAAGCATATTGCAAAGCCTGCTGTGTTGTACGGAGGAAAATACAGAATAATTGATTTTTCATTAAGTAACTGTGTTAATTCTGATATTGATACAGTTGGGGTTTTAACTCAATATCAGCCCCTCGAGCTTAATGCCCATATTGGGATCGGTAAACCGTGGGACATGGACAGAATTAACGGAGGGGTAACCATACTGTCACCTTATGTGAAGGCTAAGGTAGGCGAGTGGTATAAGGGAACGGCGAATGCAGTATTTCAAAATATTCATTATGTTGATAAGCATAATCCTGAATATGTGATAATACTGTCAGGAGATCACGTGTATAAAATGAATTATTCGAACATGCTTGATTTTCACAAAGAAAACAATGCGGATGCTACCATTTCAGTCATTAATGTTCCATGGGAAGAGGCCGGAAGATATGGAATAATGAATACCGATGAAAGAGGCAAAATTTATGAGTTTGAAGAAAAACCTCAAAACCCGAAAAGCAATCTTGCGTCCATGGGTGTTTACATATTTAAGTGGAGTGTTTTAAAAGAATATTTGATAAGAGATGACCAGAATGATGAATCAGCCCATGATTTCGGAAAAAATATCATACCCTTAATGCTTGGAGAAGGCAGGAATATGTGGGCGTATAAATTCAACGGATATTGGAAAGACGTAGGCACAATACAGGCCTATTGGGAGTCAAATATGGATCTTATAAGCCGTGTGCCTGATTTCAATCTTTTTGATCCAGCATGGAAAATATATACACCTAATCCTGTGAAACCTGCACATTACATAGGTCCTAACGGAAGCATAAAGAAGACCATAGCAGCCGAAGGCTGCATGATTTACGGCAAGGTTAAAAACTCCGTTATTTCATCGGGTGTTTATATAGGTGAAGGAGCGGTAGTTGAGGATTCAATTATTATGACGGATAGTTATATAGGTTCAAATACATATATTAACAAGTGTATAATCGGAGAAGAGGTACGGATTGGCAATAATGTTAAGATGGGAATAGGTGAGAATATTCCCAATGAGTTAAAACCTTCATTATACGATTCCGGTATAACGGTTGTAGGTGAAAGGGCGGTTGTTCCTGACGACTGTCAAATTGGTAAGAATGTCGTAATAGATGCATACTTAACAAGCGATGAATACAGTACTTTAAATATCGAATCGGGAAAAAGCGTTTTAAAGGGAGGAACGAGTGAATGAAAAGTACAATGGGAATGATTCTTACCGGTGGAAAAAATGACAGGCTCAAAGAGTTGGCTGAATTGCGTTCAAGTACTGCCGTTCCTATTGGCGGAAAGTACAGAGTTATAGATTTTGTTTTATCCAATATGGTTAATTCCGGAATTACAAACATCGGTGTTTTGACTCAGTACAGCTTTCGCTCACTTATGGACCATTTGGGGTCAGGAAAAGAGTGGGATTTGGACAGAAGAAATGACGGGCTTTTTATTTTTCCTCCGTATCTTGCCGGTGAGCATTCGGGATGGTATCAGGGAAGTGCCGATGCCATGTATCACAACATAACTTTTTTGAAGCGAAGCTTTGAAGAATATATTGTTGTTGCACAGGGCAATTGTGTATATAAGATGCTTTTTGACGATATGCTTAATTATCATATTGACAAGAAGGCAGATATTACAATTGCTTACAGGGACATGAGCGATTTCCCGGTGGAGGAATTGTCATACATGGGAATCATGAAAATGGATGATAACGGAAGAGTTGTGGATTTCAAAGAAAAACACAACCATCCTGAGTCTACAATATGTTCAATGGGTATATATATTTTGAGAAGAGAATTGCTTATAGATCTTTTGGAGGAATGTAATTCCCTTGGGAAATATGATTTTGTAAAAGATGTAATAATTAGCAAATTAAACACTCTTCAAATATATGGATATAGGTTTAACGGTTATTGGAGAAATTTAAATACGATAAATGCCTATTACAGAATTAATATGGAAATGCTGAATCCCGAAATCCGGCACCAGCTATTTGAAGAAAACGGTAAGGTTTACACAAAGGTTAAGGATGAGCCTCCGGCTAAGTATAACGAAGAAGCGGAGGTAAGCAATTCCATCATAGCCGATGGATGTATTGTGGAAGGTACCGTTTCAAATTCTGTTTTGTTCCGGGGCGTAACAATAAAAAAGAATGCTGTAGTTAACGGTTGTATAATAATGCAGGGATCAGTAATTGATGAGGACGTAAAAATTGAAAACTTGATTATAGATAAAAACGTTTACATTTCAAAGGGAATTAACCTAAAAGGAATGCCGAATTTCCCGATTATGATTGAGAAAAACGCAAAGATATAAAGAAATCTGAGGGATGGAAATATGGATAAGGCTCTGTTGATTTACAACCCGCTTTCGGGGAATCATAAAAAGTTTCAGGGATTTGATTATATAATTGAAAGTTTTCAGAAAGAGGGTATTCTTCTTCAGCTGTGCATGATAATGAATAACTGTGAACGGTATATTACCGATTTGATAACACAGGACGGATTGAAGTATATAATATCGTCAGGTGGGGATGGTACTCTGAATTTTGTTGCCAATCTCATGCTGAAAAATAATGTTAACATACCCTTGGGGATAATTCCTACCGGAACTTGCAACGATTTTGCTTCGATACTTAATTTGCCGACAAGTCTTAATGAATGTGTTGACGTCATTCTTGAAGGGAAAACTATTGAGGTTGATGTAGGGCTGGCAAATGAGGATATTTATTTTTTAAGCACTTGTGCCGGGGGAATCTTTGTAGATGTATCTTTTAACACCAATAATGAATTAAAAAAGAGTTTCGGTGCTTTTGCCTATTATCTTAAGGCCATAGGCGAAATGGCAAATATGAAGCCCTTTAAAATAAGTATTCAAACGGATAAGGAATTGTTGGAAGAAGAAATTTTGCTCTTTTTCATATTAAACGGAAAGCAGGCAGGCGGATTTGCCAATATTGTCGATAGTGCGGATTACACCGACGGACTGATGGACATAGTGCTTGTTAAAAACTGTAACCACATAGATCTTGCAGGCATTTTCTTTAGTGTACTGAGCAATAGCGGTATTAATAATAAAAATGTTATTACCCTGACAACAGACAGATGTACTATTGAGGGTCCGGAGGATATTGTACTCAGCATTGACGGAGAGAAGGGGCCATGCCTTCCTGTCAGTATTAGGTTTGTTAACAAAGCTCTTAAAGTTTTTGCAAGATAAAAAGAACTCATTTTCCGGTAGAGGAAAATGAGTTCTTTTTATATAACGTTTCCGTGTTACAGTCCCATAATATTATAGCCGCTGTCTACGTGAATCACTTCGCCGGTTACACCGCTGGATAAATCACTGAGGAGGTATAAAGCTGTATTTCCGAGATCCTCCTGGGTAATGTTTCTTTTAAGAGGTGCTTTTTCCGGCAGTGTATCCAGAATAGTTCCAAAGTTCTTTACACCCTTAGCTGAAAGAGTTTTGATAGGTCCGGCGGAGATGGCATTAACTCTGATGTTGCCGGAACCAAGATCGTAAGCAAGATATCTTACGCTTGTTTCAAGAGCAGCTTTGGCGACTCCCATTATATTATATCCGGGAATTACCTTTTCGGATCCCATATATGTCAGAGTAATAATACTGCCACCTTCGGTCATAATATCTTTTGCTCCGCGGCAAACAGCGACTAAAGAATAGGCACTGATGTCCAATGCATGGGCAAAGCCTTCTCTTGAAGTATAAACAAAGTCGTTTTGAAGATCTTCAGTATTTGCATGAGCTATGCAATGAACAACCCCATGGAGCACACCGTATTTTTCTTTTATAGAGGCAAACAGATTGTTTATATCCTCATCGGAAGATATATCGCATTGAAATATGGAATCGGCACCAAGCTGTTCAGCTCCGGGCTTTTCTCTTTCACTCTGATATGTAATAATAATGTTTGCACCTTCATTCTGGGCTGCTTTAACGATGCCCCATGCAATACTCCATTTATTTCTTACTCCCATAACCAATATGTTTTTATTACTGAGCAAGGTTCCCATTTAGTACAACTCCTTTAATGTTATTTATAATATATATTACCCATAGGCAAAATTAATTAACATATCTATTTGATGCAATTAATTATGGAATTTTAAGTCACATATACTTTATCAAAATTAGTCCGAGTTGTAAAGAGAACTATAATCTTAACTCTCCAGCTTTTCCCGATTGTCAGCGGGAGGCAAATTTGAATGCATTGCCTTTGCAGCCAGGTTAGCCGGTGAAACTTGATTTAATGCGTAAAAATTATTAATGGATGCCATATCCCGTTCCGATATCGAGTTGGCAATTGACTGCTGATTGTCAAGGAATGAACGTATTCCTTTTACAAGGTTTTCAAGAATATGGTCCGCTTTTCTCATATCCAGAACATATCTGGTACCTTCAAGATTTTTAGACCCTGAACTTACCAAGGTAGTGGTTCTTATCTGAGATAAAATAAGCAAAGGTGAACAGGATGAACGTACAATTACGTTTTCGCTGCGGGTTGAATCGGTTATTGCCATTCCTGTTGAAATTTTTGATTCGGTATATGTTCCTTCTACCTGAAAATGTACAAGGTAACTCTTGAAGTTTACTTCAGACCAGTAGAAATGGGCTATATTGATTGCAATACTACCGAAAGCTCCCAAGATTATCGGAACATACAGGCAATTAAAGAGATAGTCGAGAGAAAATGAATTCGGAATTTGCCTGTTTAAAGCAAACAGCAATATAGAGGAGAAGGACAAAAGAACTCCTCCGAATATGGATACGATAAGTCGAATATTCTTAAAGAGCTGCGGATATTCAATCTCTTCATATACCGGTTGTGTTTCAACAATAGTATCTCCGAAAAAGTTTCCTTTATCCGAGCTGCCTTCCATATTAAGTCTGGGATTCAAAGTGCGGTAAACCCTGTTGGGCATTTCTTTAAATCTCATATTTGCCATTTCCATTTCAAAGCATCTGAAGATGTCCCTGGGGTGTACGTTTTCTTGCCAATGGTTCCGGTACTCGGATACCTCCGTTAAGGGATTAAGCATATCGGAACGGTGTTTAGCCAATAAAATACCTGCAACATTCGTAACTGCGATTAAAATAAAGTCGAGAATAAGCAAATAGAAAGGATTTAGCGGAGCATCAGGGATTTTAACACCGTTGTTTATAAGTATTTCTCCGAAAACAGGAAGCAGTACGGCAAGTACAATTAAAAAAACAAAAGTCCCTTTGCTGAAATTTTCGATTTTAAGCTTATTGGTAGATTTTATTGAAATCTTGTGATTGGTCCATATTAAAAGAAGAATAATCGCCAAACCGATACTCATCCAATCAGTGAAAGAGGTCTGAGTGAGTTTGGTGAGTCCTAAAGAACCGGATAAAACCGCAAGAATATAAACAGCTAGCCAAACCAGAGAATAAGCAGTTTTTGACAGCAAAACAGAAATATAGTTTCTCATCTGATACGGCAAGAAAATAAGCTTTGGAAAAACACTGTATAACAGTTGGTCAAGAAAGGAAGTAGGTTCCGCAAAGGTCGGGTTTTTCCTTCCCATAAGCATTTGCTCTAAAGTTTTTGCATGATAGAGTACTTCAGGTTCCCGCACATGAGTTTCGCTCTTAGAGACATTTTTTGCAAGGCTTGCAGGTATCCCTCTTCCCACATAGAAACGCAGGATCTTGTAAATACCGCTGCTTATATAGCTAATTCCGGAAATTAAAAGTATTAAACAAATACCGAGCCCCAACCAACCGGCCAGAGTACCGCTTGTGGCTATCTGATTTCTGATGGTAAAAAGGGAAAATAACCCTAAGATAAACTCAAGTGCCCCAACAGACAAGAAAATTATACCTTCTTTTTTAAAAGGGTTTTTAATTTCCAATGAATCGGAGCCATAATAGTAAGACATTATAATTCCCCCTTATGAAAGCTGTAATTATTAGACATATAGAATTTTATTATATATAAGGAAAAAAGTCTATAGTTTATTTCAAATGTATGGAAGGGTACAGGATAAAAAGATACACTGATAATAATATCAAAATAAAGGAATAAAATAGATAAAATGTAAATGGTTTAATGGAGAAAAATTTATAATTATTTAATAAATTCTTTATAAAAATTTTATATTTTATAGGAAGCGCTGGCTGTTGACTTCAATAATAGAATAATTTACAATTTATATTAATATAATCGGCTTGTCTGAATAAATATTGATTATGTGATTAATATTTGCCTTGAATCAAAAAAACGGGCAAATTTTATTTTAAAGGGGGTATGTAATATACTGAATGTAGCAGACAAAAGGGAACCGATAATTACTATTTCTAATCTAAGTAAGATCTACAGGGTTGGGGAAGAAAAGGTTATTGCTCTTGAAAATATAAACTTGGTTATTAATAAAGGCGAGTTCTGTTGTTTTTTAGGCACTTCAGGATCAGGAAAATCCACTCTTTTAAATGTTCTTGCAGGTTTGGAAAAACCCACTAGGGGTAATATAAGGATTAAAAATGTGAATATTGAGAAGCTAAACGAAAAGAAGCTTGCGGCGTTTCGCCAGGATAATATTGGTTTCATATTTCAAGCGTATAACCTTGTCAATTATCTTAATGCTGTTGAAAATGTAAGCTTGCCTCTTATGTTTAAAGGTGTTTCCAAGAAAGAGAGGACGAAAAAGGCTGTTGAATTGCTAAAGGCAGTGGGACTTCCAAAACACTTGAGGCACAAACCTACTCAGATGAGTGGAGGACAGCAGCAAAGAGTGGGTATAGCGAGGGCCTTTGTGACAAATCCGGATATTGTATTTGCAGATGAGCCTACGGGTAATCTGGACTCGAAAACATCGATGGAAGTTTTGGATCTGATGACGGGTCTTGCAAAGACAAATAATCAAACCTTGATCATGGTAACCCATGATGTTAACATCGCTAAAAGGGCAGACAGAATAATTTATATTCTTGACGGAAGAATTGAAAAAATCGAAGAAAGGCAGAGTGTGGGGGGTTAATATGAAAAATTTAAGGATTATTAATATATTTGTACTTGTAGCACTTCTCATTAATATGATTGGCATTACTGTGGTTTTTGCCGGCAATAATGATATAGCGATTAGGATATTGGAGATGCCTAAAGAAGTGAGTAAAGGGAAGAGTTTTGAACTCGAGGTATTATATAAAAAGCTATGTGATCCACCATTAAATAAAGTGTATGTATCTATTGATAAATCTTCATCTTTTTATATTGATCAGAGTGAGTTACAGATAATAGATTTGGGAAATATAGTAGACAACGAGGAAAAAAAGTTTCCAAAGAAATTAAAACTGGTTTATAAAGGAACCGGGAATGAACTAACACTTGTTTTTGATTATGAAAAAGACGGAAGTTCTGAGCAATGCGTGCAAACACTTTACCTTGATGTAAAGGAGAAAAAGGAGCAAAGTTCCTCAGATACTCAGACCGATACATCCCAATACAAACCTAATTTCAGAATAGTTAATAAAGTTGTAACTCAATATGAAGCAGCGAGCAGGAAAATGTTAATTGATGTGCCAATAAAAAATGTGTCAACCTATACAGCAAAGGATATTCAAGTCACATTGACGACCAATATGGAGACTTCGCCCTTCTCCATTCCTAGCGGATATATTTCGATACCGATAAGCGAAGTTAAGCCAGATAAGGAGGAAAAAGTCCATTTTGAATTGGCTGTAGATCCGACTGCAAAGAAGGGTACATATCCGATAACACTTAAGCTGCAATACAACAATTTATACGGTGACTTGTTCACTTCAGAAGAAACCATATATGTAAAAGTGGAGAACAGTGAAAAAACTCCGGGACTAAATTTAAAAGGAGTAAAAATATCGCCGGAAAAGCCTGTGGCTGGCGATAAATTCAGTGCATCCTTTGAATTTGAAAACCTTGGGACTCTTGAAGCCAGGGATGTAAAAGTTTCGTTAAAGGGATTCAGCAATGAAGGTATTACTCCGGAATTGTCCGGTGTTAAATATATTAATTCCATTGCCGGCGGAAAAACCGGAAAAGTAAGCTATAATCTTTTTGTATCGGATAAAGCAAATACTTCAAGTTTTCCCATTGAAATTGCTGTGGATTATAAGGATGAGTTTGGAAATTCCTACTCCGATAACTTCGTTTATTATGTTTCGATAATGAAAAAAACACAGCAGAAGGCTTCTCTGAGGATAGACAATATAAGTGTACCTACACAAAGCGTTTCTGTGGAAAAAGATTTCAGTATTGGTTTTGATATTATCAATGAAGGCTCTGTTAAGGCATCTAACATAAAGGTTTTTGTGTCTAATGACCAGGGAATTATATGTAAGTCCCAAAGCATAATAATGGTTGATTCCATAGGAGCAGGAGAGAGCAAAAGCCTCAAATTTACTTTTAATGCCTTAAAGGAAGCAGAAACTAAAAACTATCCTATTGCCATAAATGTGGAGTATGAGGATGATATCGAAGAATTCAAAGGTGAAAAGCAGACAATTACACAATATGTCGGAGTCTTTGTGGAGAATTCTAAAAGCGGCGAATCCGGCTCTACTCCGAGAATCATTATAGACCGATATAAAATATCAACGAGTCAGGCTATAGCGGGGCAGACCTTTGATCTTGAGCTTGGAATATTAAACACTCATAAAGACATTGATGTTGGAAATATCGGTATATCCTTCCTTGCGGATGAAGGAGTTTTCTTACCTGGCGCTGAAAGTACAAGTACTATTTTTATTGATCAGATAAAAGCAGGGAACAGGGTTGAAAAAAAGATAACCTTTGTTACCAAGTTTGACGCTGTACCGAAGAGTTATGTTTTAAATATTAACTTTGAATATGAGGATGATAAACAGAAGCAATATACATTGAAGGAAAGCATCAGCATACCGGTTACTCAGGAAAACAGGCTTGAAATAAGTGAAATTCAGGCTGGGCCCGAAGCATTTATCGGTATGTCTGTACCTGTATCTTTAAATTTTTACAATATGGGAAAGTCGACCCTCAACAATTTAATGATTAAATGCAAGGGAGACTTTGATGTACAGCCTGGTTCAGACTATTTTGTGGGTAATTTTGAACCCGGCAGGAGCGATTATTATGAAGCATATATTATACCTACCAAAGAAGGACAGCTAAAGGGAAGTGTCGTTTTTACCTTCGAAGACAGTATGGGAAAAGTCATTGACGTGGAGAAGGAGTTTGATGTTTTCGTGCAGGGACAGCCGGGAATGATTACGGATGGAGACCCTATGACGGATCCCCTTATAAAGGAACAGATGGGCATGGAATCGGCTGTAAAGAAGGGATTTAATTTTATAGTATTGCTAATTTCGGTCGCCGGTCTGGTAATCATAGTTGTTGTCATTGTTCTTATTGTGGTTATAAGAAAGAGGAAGAAAGCGAGAGCTGATTTATATGAAAATTACTGATATTTTGGGAATGGCTTTGAAAAATCTGTTTAGAAGAAAAATGAGAACTTTTTTGACACTGTTGGGGGTATTGATAGGAACTACATCCATTGCAGTAATGATGTCTATAGGTGTGGGTTTGGATAAAACAATGGAAGAACAAATGCAAAGATATGGAAGCTTAAATACCATAACTGTAAATCCCTACACTTATTTTGAGTCCGATGGTATGGCTTATACCCAGCCTTCTGTCAAAACTCTTGATGACAAAGCGGTCCAAGAATTTGAACAAATTGATGGGGTTGTAGCTGCCATGCCTGAAATTAGAGCAATGCTGAAGTTTGCTTCGGGAAGATATATAGCTTATGTTGATCTTGTAGGAGTTGAGCCCGCTAAAATGCAGTACTTCGATTTTGAAGTAAGCGAAGGACGGTTGTTGAATGAAGATGACAAAGGGGCAATTGTTTTCGGAAAGGATATGTCCTACCAGTTCTATAATCCCAGGTCTATAGGAAGGAACGGAGTGATTATGTTCGGTGGGGATAACAATGAAGAGCCGCCACCGGTAAATGTTTTGGAGGATAAGCTTATTATGACCTTCGATCTGTCCTATGGCGAGAGTTACGGAAATCAACCGGGAAGCGTGAGAAGAAAAACATATAAGATACAGGGTGTAGGTATACTTAAGGACAGCGGTGAACATAACTACTCGGCATTTATAAATATGAATTATCTAAAAAAGCTGATAAAGGACAATGAAAGAGAGGAAAGAAGAATAGCAGGTTCACAATCATCTGAGTTCGGAAGCTATGCTTTCTATAGTGTAGAGGGCATGGGAAGATCTTCAACAAAGGAATCTTATGAAAGGGTACTGGTAAGAGTTAAAGATGTAAATAGAGTTGAAGAGGTACAAAAGAAGATTCAAGACATGGGATTTGCATGTTACAGCCTTGCCGATGCAAGAAACGAGGCTAAAAAACAGTTTGCGATTATCCAGGCAGTATTGGGAGCGATAGGTGCTATTTCCCTTTTTGTTGCATCCTTGGGAATAACAAATACAATGTACATGTCCATATATGAAAGAACTAGAGAAATCGGAATTATAAAGGTTTTGGGCTGCTATCTCAGGGATATTAGGGGAATGTTCCTTTTTGAGGCCGGAATGATTGGATTTTTTGGAGGTACTATAGGAATAGGAGTAAGTTATGGAATTTCTGCCGTTATTAACACCATAGCGCGAGGTTTTATTCCCGATGTACCTAATGCAGCAATATCCAGAATACCGTTATGGCTCGCGCTGGCGTCAGTTTCAATTGCGGTGCTTGTTGGCCTAATTGCAGGGTATTTCCCTTCCAGAAGGGCTATGAAACTCAGTGCCTTGGATGCGATAAAAAATGAATAAATAACTCTACTAAATAGAAAAGCAAGGGTCATTAGTATAACCCTTGCTTTTTTGGTGGGCGATAATGGGCTCGAACCATCGACCCCCACGATGTCAACGTGGTACTCTAACCAGCTGAGCTAATCGCCCATGTTTTCAACAATTATTTTACAATCTGAATGCTGCCGTGTCAAGGCAAAAATAAAAAGTAAATAATAACTTTAAACTTCTAATGTCGTATGTTGTCAAAAGTATCAAATCGTACTATTATTTGATCCTTCACTTGGACTATAAATCATGCCGATATAAATTGTGATGAGAGGTTGTATTAGTATTCAAGATATGCAAAAGCACGCAATAATGGATAATCCGTCCTTGTAAGAGGCTTTTAACAGATATTTTTAGTTAAAAGCTTCTTTTTTATTGCTTGGAATATTGCGTTGTTTTTTGTGTTTACTGTTAATTAACATGATACGAATAAAATTTGCTCCAATCTAATATATTTAAACAAGTATTTATGCTAAAAGCGCCGGAAAGTGAAGGATATATATGTGGATAAATGCAGCGCAGATGTTAATTGCACTTTTTTTAATCCTAATTAGCTGTGAATTTTTTACAAATGGAGTTGAGTGGCTCGGAAAAAAGCTAAGGGTAGGAGACGGAGTAGTGGGAAGTATTTTCTCGGCTGTAGGCACTTGTCTTCCCGAAACAATGGTACCGATTATTGCCATTATTTTTTTTAAGGGGGATAACAAAACAATTGATGTAGGGATAGGAGCAATTTTAGGCGCACCGTTTATGCTAAGTACCCTTGCTTTTTTTGTGACGGGTGCCAGTGTTGTGGTTTTTTTATCTAGTAGAAGAACCAAAATGACAATGGAAATAAACAAGGATATATTGAGCCGAGATATTAGCTTTTTTATAATAACATACTGTATTGGTGTTTTGACGGCTTTTATAAAAATACGTTTAATAGAGGAATTTGTTTCAATTTTTTTGATTTTAGCATATATTTATTATATTGTTATAACCGTAAAGGGCGACATAAAAGTTTACAGGCAAACGGATAAACTATATTTTTCAAGAATACTGAATGTGAAGCCCGGTATCCCAATTATATTAATGCAGGTAAGTATTGCTCTGGCGGGTATAATTTTGGGTGCAAATGTTTTTGTCAAAAATATAGAAATTATATCATTTTCTTTCGGTATACCGCCCGTTATTCTTTCCATGATAATAACCCCTATAGCCACGGAACTTCCCGAAAAATTCAACAGCATAATCTGGGTCAGTAAAAATAAGGATACATTGGCTCTTGCCAATATAACCGGTGCAATGGTGTTTCAAAGTTGTATTCCCGTTTCAATCGGTATTCTTGCAACACCATGGGAGTTGGACAACCATATTATAGTGAGCTCTGTAATCGGTACTTTATCTGCCGCTACAACATATTTTTGGATTGAGGACAAAGGAAAACTCAATCCCATACCCCTGCTTATGGGTGGTGTATTTTATGCGTTATTTTTACTATCTCTTTTTATATGAATGAAAATAGAAAGAATATATTAAAGTCTTCATTTATGAAAAAGCCTCATATATCAAACTTAAGTGGGGAAATCCCCACTTTAAGCTATATCTTAACATAATATCAAAAAACATTTTTTAGAGAAAATGATTCTTTTTCAGGAATGTGCTTTATATATTGTTTAAGTACGGCTATTTCAGATATTGCCATAGGTACGTTTCTTGATTCAATAAACTTTGATGCCCGCATAATGGATGTATCGATATTGTCAATTTCAACATGGTCAAGCAAAACCGCCCAAGCTTTTTCAGCCTTGTGCCACTCTGTTTCCAAGGCAGAAAGGAGGTTTTCAACCTCTTCCCAATCACCGTTTTGCGTACTTGCTTCAATTTTATCTATAATAGTCTCAAGCTTTTGTGAATCCTTCTCCAAAAGTCTAATTGTATAAAATGCGGTACTTAAAATCAATAAACATAATAAAACAATACTTATCAGTACTTTACCGGTATGCATATTATTTCATCCTCCCCTTTTCCTTAACTTGATAATAGAGATTTCCTTCGGAGTCTAAGCTGGCGAAGAGAACATCTTTAATATTATGAATTCCGAATTTGGACAATTCCTGCATAAGCCAGTTTGAGTCAAGCCCGGATATTCTAAGGTTGTCGTAGTTTATATTTCCGTCAATTATAAGGTCTAAAGGCAAACCCTCATATTGAGTGGAAATATTAAGGTCCTGAGGACTTATCGGTCTTTTTTGCGACTTGGGTATTATACTGAGCTGACCGTTTGTTTCAAGGATGGCAAACTCAACATCAGCAATATTGGGTATATTTTTAATTCTCAGCTGTTCCAGAAGGTCGTTTATGGTATACATTTCTTTTCTGAGATGAGACTCCTTTATTTTACCGTTTTCGACCAGTACAGTGGGTCTGCCGCATATTATTGCTCTGGCTTTTGTACTCTTTATTCCGATAAAAGACAAAGTCAGTTGTGCAATTAACAGTGTGAGAATCGGTATAATACCGTTCACCAGCGGTATTCCTGTATTTTGCATGGGCACCGAGGCCAATTCCGATATCATTATTGCAATAACAAGTTCAAAGGGTTGAAGTTGCCCTATCTGCCGCTTACCCATTATTCTCATTATAACTACTACGATCAAATAAAGTATCAATGTTCTGGCAACAACTACTAACACAAAACCATCCTTTCTTAATTAATACTTTTATTTTAGTGTGTACATAATGTTTTTTTTTAAACGCTTTTTTGTGACAAGAAAGCTTATATCCCGATAATCGGAGACTTTGAAAGGAATTTGAATAAATCTTCGGAAAAATAAAAATAGCAGGAGATGAACTCCTGCTATTTTTATTTTATATATTACCTTGAAGTGTCGCCTAAACGTTCTGAAGGATAGCTATTTCCAGTATAGGATTGGAAAACCTTTTTAACGATGTTTCCACCGATTTTACCGGCTTCTCTTGCTGTCAAATCTCCATTGTAACCCTGTTTTAAGTTAACTCCTACTTCTTTAGCTATTTCGTACTTCATGTTTTCAAACTGAGTTTTGCTGTTGCTCTTGCTTGCCATTACTATCACCTCCTTAGTCTTATTTTTTCTAAAAATAAGACTATTATGAGTAGTAAGTTTTTCTATACTTACATTGTTTTACGTTAACTACTTTTTACAAGAGCAACATATCAATAAATAATTAAAGGGTGCAAATATTCATGTTTATATAATGCACCCGTATTTAAGCCAAACAATGTGCAAATGAGGCTGTTACTTTGATATCTGCACTTCTAGCGGAGAGTTTTGTTATGCCTGTTAATAATTATTTTTCTGCCGACAACGGATCTCTTACCAAAATCCCAGAATTTCGGCAGATTGTCGGGAATATTAATATCTCCTCTTTTCTCCATACTCAGAATAAAATCGACAATTTCCTTTGCTATATTGGGATTTAGGAAGTTTTTCTGAGCTTCCTTTATTTTGTTAAGTTTTTCGGCATTATTACTCAAAAGCTCTTCTATAATTTTCTTTAATTGTGAAGGTTCTTTACACACAACACCGAGATTGTGTTTTTGCAAATAACCGGGGTTGCCCTCTTCCTGCCCGGGAAGATTCCCGGTGACGATAAGAGGTATATTGCAAGCTACGGCTTCCATCATTACATTTGGACTCCCTCTTGTAAAAGCGATATCCGAGGAAAGCATCAATTCCTGTATGTTTTCGGTAAAACCATATATTTCCACCCTGTTTCCGAAATGTTCATAAAGGGATCTTTCAAGCCTTCTCTTCAGCATTCGATTTCTTCCGGCAACTATTTTTACATGACAGTCAAAATTTTTAAGCAGTATTTTTGCAATTCTACTCATGTTACCTGAGCCTTCGCCGCCGCTCATAATAAGGCATTCTAAAGGCCTGTTGCCGTTATAGCTTTCTCTTTTGTTTGTTCTGTCGGTATGCTGAAGAAACTTTTGCCTTACGGGGAACCCGATAACCTTGAGTTTTGATTCGGATACTCCAAATTCAAGACATTTGTATTTTGATTCCTTTGTTGGGCATATTATATAATCTGCTCTTGGATCTGCCCAAAGAGGAGTGATACTTACCAGATCTGCAATAAATGTTAAAAACGGTATATTGATGTTATATTCTTCCATAATGTTCAAAACAGGTGCATTAAAGTTTGGATGTACAGATATAATTAAATCCGGTTTAAAAGTTTTAAGAATCTTCAGAAAATTATCTCTAATAGCATTTTCGGTAAATTCAATAATTAAATTGGGCTTTCTAAAAGATAATTCCCACATTAATTTCCATAAATCTTTAGCGTTCCTGGTCACCGAGCCGTAAAGCTTTCCTATACGAAGCCCAAATTTCCCCGCTAATGAAAAACCGTCGATGACATGAACATTCACATCGGGATAAAGAGAAAACTTTTCAATTAATGATTCAGTAATACTTTTATGGCCATGCCCGGTATAATTTGAAGATATTATTAATATATTATTTATCATTCATTTTGCCTCCTGATTACTAAAAACTCTTCAATGTTTTTATATTGCGTTAAATTATATTATATTACTTTGATTTTTTAAATTAAAGAGCTGAATTATCACATTTTAGTATGTATTTTTTAATCATTATATATTAGTATTATAATATTGTAAATTTTCGAAGGATTTTACAATATCATAGCCCAATAGGTGAAACACATATAAAACACAAAGCTTTTGGTAGCTCTATGCAAAACAAAAAAGGGTATGATACCCTTTTTATATAATCTTGTTATTGGATAAATATTTAGATATGTTAATGGGAAATAATTATAATTTCCTAAGTTCTCCTTCCATTACGAAGAAAATAGCTGCTAAATATGGCTTTTTAATATCTATTTTTTTGCCTTTTATAGTTATACTGCAATTGGGATATATTTTTTGGGTCACATTTACTTCACCGTCACCTTTTGCCCTTAAATACCTTAATAAATTTTTTCTTTCCTTATCGATGGATTTTATTTTTTCTCTTAATACCGCAAAACGCTGTAGATTTTTACCGTAAGCTTGATCATCTTTTTTAGTCGGTTGCTCTTTGGAATTATAATCTGCCAGTAATCGCTTCAAATGCTGCTGTTCATCTAAAAGATCCTTTCTTTTCTCAAGAAGCTCCTCAATTTGCTCCGATACTATGCTTCTGTCAAAGCCTTTAACTATTATTTCGGTTTTCTTTTCCAGCTGTGATCCTAAAACTGCTGTAGTAACCTTTACATCGGCATATATTCTTCCACCGATTATATTTCCTTTTATTGATTCAATAAATACTTCTTTTGCATGCACTATGCTGTTTATACAGTAAAATCCGACATGTGCTATACCGCCGCAGGTTAAATGTACATTATCTAAAAATTTGATAAAGACATTTTTTCCAGCATGGATTTTCGCTACATTCTTAGAGGCTATACCTCCCTTAATAAAAATACTTCCCTCATGGCTCTTTATTGATTTAACATTTCCCACACCCAAATCCCCGTTTATTTCGATATCCTTGGTGGCTTCCACGGAAAAACCGTCGGTGACCGTACCTTTTATGGATACATATCCGTCAAAATTAATGTTTCCCGTTTTAAAATCTACATCACCGTCAATCTCGAGATAGTTGGATACCGTTATTTTACCGTTGGAATAGGTTACAGCTCCGCCTATTTTAGAATAAAGGACAACTTTGTTGCCTTCTTCAACTTCATAGACTGTATTTTTATCATAGAGCAGGGGAAAGTTTTTGCCTTTTGGCGGTACAATGGGAGTGCCGTAAACCGAAACTCCGGGAACACCGTCAGTGGCGTTAATTCGTTCACCAAGCCAATCCCCAGGTTTGACCTTGTTAATTAATTTTAATTCGTAATAATCGACCTTTCCGTCTTCTTTTATCTGGGGTTTGGGTTCCTCAAGATTGTACATTTTAATTACACAATCTTTTCCGTTGATTGCCGGTGTACCTTCGGCAATCACATATGTTTTTCCGCATTCTAATTCGCTGAAAAAAAGCTCTCTTTTGATTCCATGGGATATATGCTTTTCTTTTAACTTGCTGTAGGTCTCTCTTACGAGACTTTCACGATTTTTAAAATCCAATTCTTCTTTTGAACAATTAAAGGTGACCATGGCCTTTAAGCCATCTTGAGAAATGGATATGGCGATTTTTTCCTTCAACTCGCCGAATTTTTGAGGGGGCTTTGGTGCGTTGATTAGAGCATCTTTAATACAATTAAAGCTGGTAATTTTAATTTGTGGGAATGAGGATATTATTTTGTTGACTTTTTCCGGTGCTAATCCTGGTCTGAATGATTCAACTAATACATCGTTCGATTGTGTAAATATTCTTATAAATTGATCTTCGTATATGGTTTGATCAATCATACAACATCCCCCTCTTTTTTAGTATCGGTTTTTTTGATAAAAATATTTATAAATTTGAGCCCAAATTCATATATTTATATCATTACAGATATGAATAGGATTTGAAATTTACTTGTTTTTTAGATTAATTTACAAAATATGATCGGTAGAATTTAATAACCGTTGTCACATATAAACCCAATAAGTATTAAAATACTTTGCTTAGGATGTGATTAGTTTGATAAAGAGAACAATTATTATTAAAATCATGGTTTTTATACTTTGTTTACTATTAGTACCGGATATGAGTCAAACGTTGTATGCGGACGAGTTTATTGAGGAGGAAGCTCTTACGGAGCTTTATACCGCTGAAGCAAATGGCAGCAAGGATAACAAGCTTCCCCAAATAGAAGCCGGTGCGGCAATAGTAATTGATGCAGACAGCGGAAGAATTTTGTATGAGAAGGATGCGTATTCCAAAAGACCTATAGCCAGTACTACAAAAATTATGACGGCCATTGTGGCCTTGGAAAACGGCAACCTTGATGACAGGGTAAAGGTCAGTAAAAGAGCTGCCAGCATTTGGGGCTCGACAATTAAGCTTAGGGAAGGAGAAGAGCTGACGTTAAGGGAATTGATGTACGGCATGATGCTAAAGTCGGGCAATGATGCAGCTTTGGCCATTGCCGAGCATATAGGAGGAACTGTCGAGAACTTTGTAAAGATGATGAACGATAAGGCGAAAGAATTGGGACTTAGGAATACATGTTTTAAAACTCCCCATGGGCTTGATGTGGAAGGCCACTATTCTACCGCTTATGAACTAGCTCTTTTAACCAAATATGCGCTTAAAAACCCTGAGTTCTCAAAGATTGTAAGCACTAAGAGCATATCCATAACCAACAGGGAATTGTATACAACAAATGAAATGCTTTCTTTGTATCCCGGTGCAGACGGGGTAAAAACAGGATATACCGGGAAGGCCGGAAGATGTCTTGTAACATCGGCCCAAAGGGATGGGTTCAGACTAATATCTGTAGTTTTATTTTGCTCAAGCCGGACTAAAAGGGCAGAGAGCAGCAAAAAGATTCTGGATTATGCATTTAACAATTATAAGCCCTATGAGCTTTTAAAGCCCAATCAGAAGCTTGGAACTGTCTATGTAAAAAGGGGCTTGAAAAATAGTGCTACGGTAGTATCTGTAGATGGAATCAAGCTGCCTTTGAGTAAAGAGGAAAAGGAAACCTTAAAATCCGAGATAATACTCAATAACACGATAAACTCACCGGTCTATAAGGGTGTAGAAGTCGGTACAATAAGGTTTTTTGTAAACGGAAAGCTTATTGCCCAATCGGACATCAAAACAGCGGAAAGTGTGCCGGCCAAAACCTACCGTCATTACTTTTTCGATGTCATGGACATATGGTTTAAATTGGTTCGAGGGTAAAAGAATAATTTCCTTACCTTGCAATTTTAAGTATCGAATGCTTATGGGTAGTAAAGTGAAGAAAAATATTACAGAAACTAAAGCTATGCAATTAAAGAGTCTGTAAATACTCCTCGGGGTCGAGCAAAACTCGCTTCGCTCGGACAATGCTCTCCCTTTCCTCGTCGTATTAACAGGCTCTAATACTTGCTTCGCAATGTTTCTTTCATATTTTTCTTCACTTCTTATGCGTGTGCCTACTCAACTTATCCTTGAATGTTTTTAGCTAAGTTTGCTATAATAACTTAGCGTAATATTTAAGGAGATTCATGAAAAAATGAAGACAATTATTATTGCCGTAAACTCTAAATACATACATTCATCGTTGGCGCCATGGTATCTTAAGGCAGCCTGTAAAAGTAACTGCGGTACGATAAAGGTAATGGAATTTACCATAAATGACAACCCCGATTCCGTTTTGTCCCGGATATATGCTGAGGGCTGTGATATTGCGGCTTTTTCCTGCTATATTTGGAATATAAACTTTATTCTTAAGGTGGCTGAAAATCTCAAGAAAATATTGCCCAATATAAAAATAGTGCTCGGGGGACCGGAAGTATCGTACGATCCCCAACAAGTATTAGAGCTACATCCGTTTGTGGACTTTGTTATATTCGGAGAAGGCGAAAGTGCTTTCAATGAATTATTGGGATTTTTAAACGGGGTAGGTAAGGAGCTTTACGACATTAAAGGCTTAAGTTACAGAGAAGACGGAAGGATAACCGTTTCAAAAATCTTCCCTCTGGAGCAGGATCTCGATTCGATTCCTTCACCGTACAATAATGAAATGCTTTCTTGTATCGGAAACAGAATTGTTTATTTCGAATCCTCAAGAGGGTGCCCGTTTTCCTGTTCATATTGTATTTCCTCAACCTTTGAAGGGGTACGGTATTTTTCGTTGGACAGGGTTAAGAAGGATCTTCGCTTTTTAATGGCAGCAGGGGTTAAGCTTGTAAAGTTTGTAGACAGAACATTTAACTGCAACAAGGATAGGGCAAAATCCATATTTGAGTTTATTATAAATAATGCCGGAAACACTGTTTTCCATTTTGAAGCAGCAGCAGACCTTTTTGATGAGGAGACAATCGAAATATTATCGAGGGCACCGAAGGGATTGATTCAGTTTGAAATAGGTATACAGTCAACTAATGAGGTTACTCTTGAGGCAGTAAAAAGAAAGACGAATATTAAAAAAGTATTATACTATGTAAAACGGCTTATGGAGCTGGGGAACATACATATTCATGTGGATTTGATCGCCGGTTTGCCCTTTGAGGACTATTCTTCCTTTAGGAAATCTTTTAATGATGTCTACAACTTATTTCCCCACCAACTGCAGTTGGGCTTTTTGAAGATGCTGAAGGGCTCGGCTATAAGAAACGAATCCCTGAAATACGGTTATAAATTCCGGGAATATCCTCCGTATGAGATTTTGGGCAATGAATTTTTAAGTTATGAGGATATTGTTAAATTGAAAAGAATAGAGGAAGTTTTGGAGCGATATTATAACTCTGCGAGATTTGAAAGATCCCTTAAGTATATAATCAACGGTTTTTTTGATTCGCCCTTTGAGTTTTTTGAGGAGTTTTCACTCTTTTATTTAAAGGAGGGCTGCTTTGAACGGTCAATTTCAAGCCGTGAGCTTTATACGATACTTCTTAAATTTATTGCCGAGTCCAACAGGAAAGTTGATTTGACATTGCTAAACGAGCTTTTAAAGTTTGATTTTTTAATTTCAGACAATACAAATAATCTTCCTGTGGGTATAGAACGCATATTCAAGGAAAGCTTCAAGACAAAATGCTTTGAATTTTTAAAGACTTCGGATAATATAGCAAAGTTTCTTCCGGATTTTTGCGGAGAACCGCCTAAAAAAATATTCAATAGAGTCCATTTTGAGCTTTTCAGATACGATATAACGGAAAACGTAAGCATACCGACAAAAAAGGATACTGTAATCCTCTTTAATTACAGTGAAAAGAACCCGATAACAGAACACTACAGCTATATAAAAATTCAGCTGCCATAGTAGGATTAATTGGTTATCGATACAATTACTTTAGTACCTCTAGGGGTGTTAGGCGTAATTTGAATGTTGTCACATAGTTTTTTAATAATTAAAAGTCCCCAGCCCCGGCCTCTTAATGAATCCTGATTCAAGTTCTGCTCTTCAAGATCCAATATTGACGCATCAAAGCCCTTGCCTTCATCCGATACTTCAAGTTGAATGATATTTCCCTTCTTGCTCATGGAAAAGCAGACTTCTCCGGCATTCTTTCCGTATCCGTGTTCAAGGGAATTAATAAGCAATTCATGAGTAGCGCTTTTTAGCTTAAAGACCGTTTTTTCATCCGATGTAATGTTGTTTATGGCATCTTCACATACGAACAGAAACTTTTCAATACTGTCTTTATCGAAAGGAATATAGGCGTTGAGCTTATAACTTAATATTTGCATATTCAGATCCTCCGTAAGCAGAATACTTATAACTCATAGATTTAGAATATAATTCTTAGATTAAAGAAAAATTCCTTATGTTTGATTATATCATAAAGCATTTGAAAATTAAATACAATAAATGTTTGATAAATGTTTGATTACCAATTGTGCAAGAGAAGAAGAATACACCAAATCATGAGCTGGTTCTACATTTTTCTCCAATTAGTAATATTCATTCTTAAGGTTATGTTTGTTTTTACAGAAAAAATTTGATATATTATAATTGTAAATTTTATATAAATTTATCGATAAAGGGTGAAAACAGTGTTTGAGTCCAATGATAAAGAAATGTTGCAGGTTATGGTTGATTCCTTGAGCAAATATCTTAAGGCAGCCGGGCGTATATCAAAGCAAAGGTTTGATGAATTATCCGAATATAATGGACTTTTGTGGCTTGAGATAACAAAACAGAAGGAAATTCTTGAAAATATACTGGCAAGGCTTGATAGCGAGGTAGGATCTGATGGTGAAAATGTAACCGGAGAAGGTAACAACAAGGATTCCAACGGTTCCAACGGTTCTGTTAACGGACCGTTAAAGCTGTATGAACAGATGGTGGATTATCTTAAAAAGCAGAATTTTACAGAGCTTCATTGGGTAAGGGTATATTCCGTGAAGTTTCCCCAGCAGGATTTTAATGATTTTGAGATAAAATATTTTGAACATAAAGACCTTTTGCAGGAAGATAAAAACTACCTTTTGTTTGGAAATGCCTCAAAAAATTATGTTCTGCGTAGAATGGGAAACGAAATCGTAGGAGATACAAACCGATGCTTTGAGTACATACTGAGTTTCTGGAATCAGTTAAAATAACGGGAAGACAATAAATTTTCGATTGGGTAAATGCTATGGAATATTTGAGTGGAGTTGTGGAGAGGATAACCTTTATAAATGAAGAAAACGGTTTTTGTGTTATAAAAATAAAATCCAAAGGTTTTTCCGAGCTTGTTACTGTGGTAGGTAACATGGCATCCGTCAATGTCGGAGCAGTGGTAAGCCTTAAGGGCGAGTGGAAATATAATTCCAAATACGGAAAACAGTTTTGCGTGTATAGTTATAAGGAAACCATGCCCGCAACAATAGCCGGCATTGAAAAATACCTGGGAAGCGGCCTTATTAAAGGAATCGGGCCGGTAAATGCCAAAAGAATAGTAAAGGTTTTCGGTGAAGATACCATTAGGGTTATAGAAGATGAACCCGAGAGGCTGATAGAAGTTGACGGAATTGGACCGAAAAGGATAGAAATGATAAGAAAAGCGTGGCAGGATCAGAAGGAAATAAAGAATGTCATGCTTTTTTTGCAGTCCCATGGTGTCTCTACTGCATATGCAGTTAAAATATTTAAAACCTATGGGAGTGACAGTATTGAAATTGTAAAGGACAATCCATACAGATTGGCGGATGATATCTGGGGAATAGGATTTAAGACTGCCGACCGGATAGCTCAAGCCATGGGTTATGATAGAGAATCCTATCAACGGATAAGATCGGGAATAATATATGTGCTGAATGAATTTGCCAATGACGGACACTGTTTTGCAAGAAGAACCGATCTTATCAAGAGGTCCTCAGAAATATTGGAGATTGGGGAAGAGGATATTGAATCGGCAATAAAAAACATGCTTGAGGATAAAACCGTAATTATGGAGTATGACGATGCCATATATCTTCCGCCTTTTTATCACAGTGAGGTGGGAGTCGCCAGAAGGATAGCGGAGATTGTAAGGACAAAGAGCAAATATTGCTCTTATAATCCCAGTGAGGTAATTCAAAGCATTCAGGAGGAATGCAGAATTCAATATGATGATGTGCAGGTTGAAGCCATTAAGAAAGCCATTACTTCAAAATTCATGGTTCTAACGGGAGGACCGGGTACGGGAAAGACTACAACAACCATGGCAATAATAAAGGTCTTTGAAAAGCTTAAGGCAAATGTAATGCTTGCTGCACCCACGGGAAGGGCAGCAAAGAGGATGTCTGAGGCTACCGGAAGAAATGCGCAGACTGTACATCGGCTTTTGAAATACAGCCCGTTGGAGGGATATAAAAATAATGAGGAAAACCCGTTAGACTGCGATGTATTGATAATTGATGAGACCTCTATGATTGACATAATTCTGATGTATAATCTTTTAAAAGCGGTTTCCAACGATACCGTGGTAATTTTGGTGGGTGACGTGGATCAACTTCCTTCAGTGGGTCCCGGAAATGTTTTGAAAGATATAATTGATTCCGGAGCAGTTACTGTAGTGAAGCTAAACAGAATTTTTCGTCAGGCCATGGGCAGTGCAATCATAATGAATGCACATAAAATAAATCATGGGGAGTTTCCTGTACTAAAGGGCGGTAAAAACAGTGATTTTTTCTTTATCGAGGAAGAAGACCCGGAAAAAATAGTGGAACTTGTAAGACAGCTATGTAAAGAGCGTCTTCCCAAGTATTACGGAGTGGATCCGGTGAACCAAATTCAGGTTCTGTGTCCGATGCTCAAGGGAGCTGTGGGTGCCCACAATTTGAATGCTGTTCTTCAGGAGGCCTTAAATCCTTCGGATATATCCGTCAAGTATGGCGGTATATTTTACAAAGTTAATGATAAAGTAATGCAAATAAAGAACAATTATGACAAGAACGTGTTCAATGGCGATATAGGCAGGATAACTAATATAGACCGTGAGGAAAAGGTAGTATATATTAAGTTCGATGAAAATGAAGTAGAATATGATGTTACGGAATTGGATGAGGTTGCCCTGGCTTACGCCATTACGGTACATAAAAGTCAGGGAAGCGAGTACAGTATTGTAATCGCACCTTTCACAATGCGGCATTATATGATGCTTCAGAGAAATCTGTTATATACATGTGTGACCAGAGCAAAAAAAGTGATTGTTCTTGTCGGATCAAAAAAAGCTTTGGGTTATTGTATTAAGAACTCTAAAAGCATTGACAGAAACACCATGCTTGTACTAAGGCTAAAAGAGCTGTTTAGTACAACATGAGCAACCTTTTTGATTGCATGGCTTTTCCTTATACTCACTGGCTTTGTTTTGTCCGGATGTAGTTCTAACTCCAGCCTTTGCATTGTCGATTTCAATACCTTCTTATAAAAAGGACCGGTATTAACCGGTCCTCTGAAATCAAATTATTAACCTTAATACGGTAATTTATCGATTTTTCTGAGAACGAATCTCTTCAAGATTGAAACGTCTAATGAATCAATAGCACCATCAGCATTTACATCTGCTGCTTCTTTATTGTATGAACCATTATATTTTCTCAGAACAATTCTCTTCAAAATTGTAACGTCCAATGAATCTACTGATCCATCATCATTCACATCGCCATAGAGAATCGAACCGTTTGTTGAAGTCGGAGTCGGAGTGTTTGCTGCCTTTGTAGGAGTCGGTGTCGCATTTTGCGTCGATGTGGGTTTTGTTGTATGTGTAGGCATACCGTAATATTCACCCAAAGACATTCCGTTTTTACCAAGAGGTATCTGATGATCAAGTCCTATAAATTTGCCACCGGATTGCCATAATGCAGGTTTCAATAATCCGTATTTTTCCTCGTCCCAAGTTTTCCAGTCGTTGCCTACTAATCCACCGGTATCTCCCGAATTCGGATTAATACACCAGAATGTGTGGTGTATGCGGTTTTCAATCATGTAATCTCTTAAAAGTGTCATCCATTTCTGGTTTTTACCGCCATCCATATGTCCTCCCCACTCACCGATAAGAAGGGGGGCAATTCCCTGGTCATTGATATAAGCCCAGGTATCGTACCAATAATCGTCCAATAAGGTTTGAGTTGTAAAATCTTTGTCAAACCATGTCTGTGCATAAACTGAAGGACCGTAATCGTGGGGAGAATATACAATCTGACTGTTTAAAGGTCCTAAATCAATAGGATAATCCTTAACTCCTCTTAAATTACCGCCCCACCATGCACCGTACCATGGAGATGCATCACCGGTTGCTCCCCAGATATCGGGGGTTTCATAGGTATAACCTTTTTCGGTCTTTGGATATTGTTCTACACCCTCAATCATTATCAACAGATTTGGGTTAACATCAAGAATTGCCTTTGCACATCTTTCAGCAGCGTATTTCCAGTTGTTTTCGTCAGTGGAGTTATCCCATTTTGCAAGCAATTCGGGAACTTCTGCCATATATCCCCTCTTACCGTGGGGTTCGTTTTTTAAATCCAGAGCCAAGATAGTGTCATCGTTTTTGTATTTGTCGGCCAGCCAAACCAAGGTGTCTATCCACATTTCTGTAGTAACAACGCCGCATGTGCTTCCTGCCTTGCCGTACCACAATTCATAGTTGTGTCCGGAATTGTTGGCATCAGGGCTATGTATATCAACCATTACCTTAATTCCAAGTTCTTTACAGTAACCCATTATTATGTCAAATATCTCCATACTGTTTTTTACATCGTCGGTTTCAGGGTCATAAAAATCAGGATTTACAACATGATAAGGCGGGTTATTGCTGGCTGTTACACTGGATACCGGATTCGGTTTGCCAATCATCCAGCTGTAAAGCAGCTCGGTGGAGATGGGTATTCTTAAAAATCCAATACCTCTGTCAGCTATGTCGGAAAGGATGCCTTTAACATCATACCAAGCACCATGGAAACAGTTTTCACTGCAGTTAAAACCAAACCAGTTGGCACCGGTCAGCCATACCTCGTTTCCGTACATATCGTAAATTTTGTTGCCCTTACAATGCAACCAGTCGTCATTGTTGCTGTCAACAGTAACGGCCATCGGCTGCTCAGAGCGTGATGAAAAACAAATCATTGAGATGACCATTAGCACAGCAACAAGTAAGCATATTTTTTTTCCTTTTTTCATAAAGTTCTTTCCCCCCATAAAAAAATTTATTTAAAAATATATATTATAAATCAACTTATGCTGTAATCATAGAGAGAAACATGTGCCATCTGTTTATGAATTGCACAAATTTTTATGTGAAGGATTACTGCTTCAAATAAAAATATTCTCTGATACTATTATTTTATTAAACATTTTGATTTAAATCAACCCAAAAGTATTAACTAAGATATATTTATTAAGTAAAGTATGAAAAACTTAAGTTTCTGAAGCACTTTTTTCACATTTATTAAAAACTCCTTATAAAGAGAAGATGTGTATTGACCCAATACCCCATCGGTTTGACAACCGTCTGTGATTAAAATATTATATAAATTAGGAAAATCAAGCAATAGAGGCAAGATGAATATTATATAATATAGATATAAAGCACAAAGACTTTGGATGCTGTAATATGATAAGTGTTATAATGAACATTTACGGGTCTTTATTTTGTCAACCCGGAAAGGAGAATGAAAAGCTTGGCAAGACCGACTAAGTGGAGAAAAGTTGAGTTTATACCAAGGACACAGTATTTTGTACCTTCTGATGTAGATACGGAAGCTGTAGAAGAAAATGTACTTCGCATTGAGGAGCTTGAGGCTATAAGGCTAAAGGACCTTGAAGGAATGGAACAGGCGGATTGTGCCGAAAAAATGGAGGTATCAAGGCAGACCTTTCAGCGCATTTTGAATATTGCCAGACAAAAGATTGCCGACAGTCTTATAAACGGTAAAGGAATAAGAATAGAAGGAGGCAACTATACTAGGAACATTTGTCCGGTAAAATGCCTTGATTGCGGCAAACAGTGGAGAGAAAGCTATGAAAATTTCGAAAAAATATTGATTGGGGATTTTAATTGTCCTGAGTGTAATTCAAAAAGGATAATATGCTCCAGAGACGAGATGATGAAATTTTGCAGGCAAAACTGCCGGAAGCACGATAGGAAATAGTGTATTTATTGGACATAAGCTTTTAGACTGTAATGATGCATTAGATTATTTTAAATGAATGTAAAGGATATTATTTCGTAACTTTTTTTGTAATAATTTCTTTACATAAACAGTATGCATCCGAGCCATAACCGCTTCCATAAAGGCTTTGAATGAATATAACGATCGGATATGTCAAAAGGGATATAGAATTGACATTAAATTAATATAAAAATATAATATTTAATATGGAAGATTTTAAATCTTTTTTCGGGAGGTCGCTATGGGAAAACTAAATGTGGTTATTGCAGATACAGATGAGGCTTATGTTGAAAGCATAGTAAACTTCTTCATGGCTAACCATTCTCAGACATTCCTAATTAGTTCTTTTACAAAACAGGAGTTCTTATATGATTTCCTTTCAGAATTAAGAAAGATAGACGTTTTGCTGGTTAGTCCTGAGATGTATTCCGAATCTTTGCCTAAAGACGGAATTTCAGAAATTTTTATATTGACTTCCGGAGAACCGCCTGAGAAACGCGAAGGCTTAAATTATATCGATAAAAGCAAACTGGGAGATGAGTTTGTAAAAGAGATTGCCGAAAGACATCTTATGGATGAAGATGATGCTGCTGAAAATATTGTTATCGAAAAACCTGCTATAATTGAAGAAACGGTAAGAGACAGGAAAACAAAAGTGGTAGCCGTATATTCTCCTTTAGGAGGTGTGGGCAAGACCACCATAGCAGTGAGTTCTTCGATATATTGCGGTAAAAAGGGTCTTAAGGTATTCTATCTGAATTTTGAACCTTTCCAATCCACTCCGCTTTTTTTCAAATGTAAAAATGAAAAGAGCTATTCGGAGATATTTCAGTATGTAAAAGACGGAAGAGATGATCTTCATCGAATGATTGAGGCATCAAAAAAGTTGGATGAGGACCAGAATGTTTATTATTTGTCTCCTCCTGAAAGTATATTTGATATCCTTGATGCAAAACCGGAAGATTATAAAAGATTGATTAATGAGTTTAAGGCCATGGGAATGTATGATATTGTTATAGTAGATATGTCCAGTGAGCTGAGTGACAGAAATATAGCCTTGCTTGAGGCGTGTGATGAAATTGTTCTTGTGTTGGCTCAGGATGCTATATCCAATATCAAAGCAGAATGCTTTTCACGTCAGCTTGATGAACTTCTGAAGAGAAAAGGACTGACACTGACAGGGAAGCTGACTTTAGTTCTCAACAAATATAACTTTCACATGGCGCTTGAGGTTGAAACAGTGGATATCAATGATGAATTTATATCGGTATACATGCCGATAGTACCCGGTATGACTGCAATTAAGGGAAATGCCAAGCTTGTTGATTTGCAGGGTGAATTCGGTGCCGGTATACAGGAACTGATGGACAAATTTATATTTTAGAATAACTTAACCAAAATACGGTTTTCAATGCGGTAAACAAGAGCCTTTAGGTTTATGACCGTTTTGTGCTCCAAATACATAATATTGATGAATAAAAGTATTGTTTTAAGAGAAAATAGATGTGGTAAACTATAGATTTTTTAGGAGCAGAAAAATGGCGGGCAGATTTGAAAAAACCTACGGTAAATTGTTTAAATATTTTCTCTTTGTTGTTAATCCGTTTAAAAAAATGGTTATAAAAACTGAGGCTACTATACATCAGCTAATTAATTTACAGGCACTTGAAATACTGAAAAATGACAAATATATAGATGCTTACTGCTTGTTCAGCGATTACATTGAAGATATAAACAAGGGCTCTGTGTGGGCTGATTTGGATATCAAAAGTGTCAATCATTTTTACAACCCTGTCACACAAAAAGGGTTGTACGGAAACGATAATGCCCTGACTCTTGCAGTTAGGTATTATGGCAATGCAAAGGAATATTGGTATAAAGATGAACCTAATATCTCCATGTTTTATCTGGGCGCGGCGGTACATCTGGTACAGGATATGACGGTACCGCATCATGCCAATATAAGGCTTTTGGACAATCATAGGCAATATGAAAACTATATACGGAAAACATATTTAAATACACCGAAATTTATGGCAGACAGAGGCGGCTATTATCTGTCGAGCATTGAAGAATATATTACATGCAATGCCCGCAATGCAATTAAAATATATATGAGACTTAGGGATATTGAAGATACTTCAAAGAGATATTATACCATTGCAAAATTTACGGTTCCGTTGGCACAAAAGACTACAGCGGGATGTTTTGTAAACTTCTATAGGGATATTTCAAAGAGGATAATTTAATATTGATAAATGATAGTCAGAGTAAGCACTTTAGTGTTTACTCTGACATATAATTATGTTGAAATGATAACGGTTTATGAAGCAGAAGGCACAGTTGTTTTTATTAACTGCATAACCTCTCTGTTGATTTCATCCATAGATTTGTTGTTTGCCATGTCATTTATAAGCTGGTTTATTCTGTTCATTACATCCTGTGACTCGCTTACAACTACGTTGTTTAATGTGGGGTCAATTTGCTTGACTTTTTCTATAACCATATTTTTTCTGGCATTGGGATCACCTTGTGCATTTGCCGGGCTATAGCCCACAAGGCAAGTATCACCTGTTACCAGTACATTTACCTTGTCGATTTCAGGCATTGCATCAAGTTGTTTGGTTATATTATCCGATTTTTGCTTCATCTCATTAAGACCTTGAAGACCCGGTGTGGGCATAACCGGTGCAGCCGGACTTACCATGGGATTAGTGTTGTTTTTTTCCAACAGGCCGTTGTTTGTACCGTTGTTTTTGTTATCCATTGGGTTTAAGTCCATGTTAAGAAACCTGTTTGGGTTTATACTCTGATTGTTCAACCGGGTATTTCCGTCGGTCGCTCTCGGTTGGTTTTTCTGGGTAGTGCCTCCACCCATATTACAGCCTACTAGAGGTAATGATGCAAGTGTAAGCCCAAGTGTCAGAATTGCTGCTTTTATTAATTTTTTATTCATCAAAACCACCTCCGACATTAGTTTAAACAACGCCGATTTTTTTATTAGAGTTAATATTTAATACAATAAATAATAATTGACAATCAATAACAATCGACATCAAATAACAAAAATTAGCAATTATCAATCGATGATAGTAACAAATTATATATATAAGTAAATATAACATTAATGTTTTATGTTGCATATGAAGGGGTTTTTGCATAATATAAACTGAATTTATTATTGTTACAGGAGGTTTGTAGCATGTACCCAAATGCATATATGCCTTGCATGATGAATACAATGGCAATGCCGCAGCAATACGGACCAATTACGACAATGATAGAACAGCAATTGGAGAATATGTATCCCAAAACATACCATATAGTTTATCCGCGTGTTCGACATCATTGCGATATGTTGGATATGAATTATGGCTGCAATTATTGTCCAACAAAAGAGCAGGTTGATGACATGTGTAACAGGATATGCAAGGAAGTAGAGAAGGATGTTGAAACAAGTATGAAGGATGATATGAAGGATGATATGGAAGGGAAAGAAAACAGGCAGTTGGGATTCGGCAGTAGACGCTTATTGAGGGATTTGGTGGGTATACTTCTAATACGGGAACTTATAAGAAGGAGAAGAGGTTTTGGATTCCCGTTTTTTAGATACCCATTATTCGGATATCAGGGTTATGTTTACTAAGAACAGACAAAATTCATATTCTAATATAACCATGAAAAGAGCCAGAGAAAGCTTCCCTGGCTCTTTTGTTCAATCCTTTACAATCTTTCTGCATTCAAGATAAAATCGTTTTTCTTCAGCTTCTCCCATAGAAAAGGTCTTCCTTGGAAGTACTCCGTCAAGTATTACAGTTTTAAACAGGTCATGCTTTCTCATGGAAGGAAGATAAAAACCGATATTGCCTTCTTTTGAACCCAGTTTTGTCACTACATCTTCGCCGTGAATATAATCTATTTTGGAATTCCTGTTGTTATTGATGAAATCATCGAGGAAGCATTGGAGTGTAGCAACCTCAAGATTGTGTTCGGGATTTGTTACGGTAAATACACCGAATCCTAAAGCACTGATAAATCCGAAGCTATGGCATGATCTGTCCTTCGTAAGATCGGAAAGCTTATTTTTCATGGTTTCCAATGAGTCAAATCTCATAAAGGATCCGTCAAATTTCTTAAAATACTCCGACATATCCTTTAACAGAGCTTCAGGATCAACATTAAAAAGTACTCTGTGAATAGGTTCAAAGGTAATTCCTTCATCATGTACATTTACAACTTCTACCAATGCAAACCTGGCAGGATGGTTCTCCATCTCCTGATCCGATAAATTCTTTTTTACATTTTCCCAGTGCCCCTTTGCAGATGCAAGAGAATGGTTTCCGTCTCCTACGGCAAACAGAAGTACACCCTTGTCGTCCTTTAGATCGTATTTGGATTTGAAAGCATTTGGGTCGGCAAGATTTTTCAGAGCTTCGAAAATACGTTCCAAAGTTATCGGATCACTGATTTTATATCCCTTAATATGTCCTCCGTTCATCATTAGATCAAAGTCATAAACCTTTTCAAAGGAATCGATCTTTTCCGACAAAGGTTCAATGACGGTTTTATCAGGGTCATCAATGAGAAGCATTACATGGGGAAGTTCCAATAAAGCATTCTCCCGGATTTTTATTCTTGGCGGCAGCCTGTCAATTACTGTGCTTTCGGTTGCCCTGATAAGTGATTGAGAACCTTTGGTATAGTCATATTTTTCAAGATCCACAGCAAGGATTAAACCTTTCCTTGATTGAACATGTGAAGTTTTTCTGTCTACGAGTATCATACAAGGTTCACTGGAGCAAAGAATGCCTTCATTAATATATTCTTTCATTTTATTGTTGATTTTTTTTATTCTTTCCGTTTCATTGCCGTCTCCAAGATAAACCTCAGGAAATGTTAAGTGTAAAGTTGATGGGTTATCGCCGACAATTTCATAAACTTTATTCCAATATTCCGGTTCGGACGTGTACTGGTCACAAGCCACCACCGACCATAGAGTCATATCAACGTCCTTTTTTGGAAGCATAATTGAGGGAACTTGTACCCCCAAGCTTTTGTCATAGGAAAATTTATCTGTCATTTTGCACCTTCCCAATATACATTAAATTTTAAATTTATATAAAAAAATAAAAATTATTGTTTTGGTTATTATTTCAGCAATTGTACAGACAATAATTTTATATGAATTTGCAATTTAAGTCAAATTAAAAATTACATTTATGGGCTCTGTAACTTGCTTTGTAATGTTTTTAATTTTCTTTGCATAAATATATGTGCAATATGCGTATCTTGCACATGGTTACATTTTTCCTTCGCAATTATTTCAAGTTTGCATTACGTATTTTTTATGTTTATTTTGAAAATACTAATCAATGAAAAAATCCAACATATTAAAAAGTTACGGCAAAAAAGAAGCCAAAGAAGTTAATTTTGCTGAGCCTTGTTAAACGGAGAGATGGTTTTTGGAAAGATACAGTGAGGTGGTAGGACTCCCTGTGATATGTGCTACCGATGGGAATAAACTGGGAGTAATAAAGGATGTTGTCTTTTGTCCCAAGGAAAAAAAGGTGATAGCGTTTTTGGTAGAACGCAAGGGATATGATATTGCGAAAAAGGTTGTATTTATGAAGGACGTCTTAAGTTTAGGAAAAGACGCACTTGTTATAAATGACCGGAATGCCATAAAAGATTTAAGAAAAGTACAGGATAGCCCGGAATTTAAAGAAAAAGGCGAAATACTCGGTTTAAGAATATACACCAGGTCCGGTAAAGACATTGGTGTAGTTAAAGATGTTTTGTTTGATTTTACACATGGTAAAATTGACGGCATTGAAGTTTCAGACGGATTAATCCAGGATTTATTGGAAGGAAGAAATATTTTGCCTCTTATTGGCAAGGTAGAATTTGGGAAAGAGAACATCCTGGTTGACGGTGAATCGGTAGAAGAAATGGTGGAAACAGGTGGAGGATTAAAAAATATATTCGGAGGGAAAATAAGATTTCAGGAAAGAGGTGATTATAGTGAGAAATAACTTTACAAAGGGATTGGTTATTGGAAGCATAATTGGTGCATCCGTAGGAATGGCTATGAATACGGGAATGATGATGAACAACAGATCCAAAAAGAGAATAAAAAACAGAGGATTGGATATAATGAGAAAATCCGGAGCTTTAATAAGTGATGTTGTGGAATTATTTCGATAAATACTCTCAAATCCTTGTAAAGGCTGGAGAAATCCAGTCCTTGCTACATATGATCGATTGGTTTTCATTAAATGAAGGTTAAAAAGAGGGGTCTTAGACCCCGAAAATTTTACCTTCGCAATAATTCGAACTATAGAATTATTTATGGGGGCTCAATGCATGATTGCAATAAGGAAAGTAACAGGTTACATAATATTATTTCTAATACTCGCTCTGGTAATCTTTTTTGTGATAACTTATCGGGATAAGCTTGTGAAAATATTAATCCCCATTTTTATTGCGGGAATTCTGGCCTATATTCTTCGGCCCATGGTATTGAAACTCGAAAAGAAAAACATATCGAGAACCAAAGGCATACTATTGATTTATTTGGTTTCAGGCATAATGCTTATTGCATCCATAATATTTATTGCACCGGTGCTTGCAAGCAACACTCGTGAATTTATTAATACATTTCCGCAAATAACCCTGGAATACAAGAATAATTTCAACTATGTAATAAAAAAAATAGATACCAGTACCTGGCCTTTGGAAATAAAAAATGCTGTTTTTAATGAAATAAACAATGCGGTCAATATGTTGGAAGACCGGCTTTTGAATATATTGAGAAATGCATTTTTCGGTTCGATAAATGTGGCTGCAGGTATCGGAAATTTTATAGTAGCAATGATAATTGCATTCTACCTGATTAAGGATGCGGAGTTTTTTAAAAATAATTTTCTTTCTCTTGTACCTAGAAAATGGAGGAATGACGTGATTGCAACATGCCGGGAAATAAATGATATTTTGTCGAACTTTATACAGGGGCAGCTTTTAACGGCAGCTATTATCGGAGTTATGGAAACGGTGGCACTTTTTATAGTGGGGGTGAAATATGCACCGATTCTAGGCATTATTGGAGGTATATCTAATATAATACCCTATTTCGGACCCTTTATCGGGGCAATACCTGCAGTGGCTGTGGCATTGATCGATTCGCCTGTAAAAGTTTTGTGGACTGTTGTAGCGTTTGTTATAATACAGCAGATTGACAATATGTTCATTTCACCAAAGATAATTGAAGGAAGACTTGGTCTTCATCCTGTTACAACTATTCTCGCGGTGTTGGTTGGGGAAGAGTTTTTCGGTATAATCGGTATGCTGCTGGCTGTTCCTGTGACTGCTGTCATAAAAGTAATACTTAAAAGGTCGGTGGAGGCTATTGTATAGTTCTTGACACTAAGACAATACTTATATATAATTTTACTAAATAATGCCTTGCTCCGGAATTAATATAAGGAGCCTTACATACATGGAATGGATTTTGACATTATAGTGATATACCATAATGAAAAATTATAGTGATATTAATTTAGTAGTAAGAAATCAAATCGGTAAATACCGGAAGAAACGCTTCCTGAATTGGCAGGGAAACGCTCTCGTACCTAAAACACTAGGAGGAGAGTTTTTATATTATAGGGTTAAGAAATGAGTAAAAACCGGGAGAGGGAGAATAAGATGCAGAAGTTAGGATTAAATGAATTGAGGGAAAGATATTTAAGTTTTTTTGAGAGCAAGGGGCATTTGAGACTTCCAAGTTTTTCATTAATTCCGCAGAATGATCCCAGTCTTCTTTTGATAAACTCGGGAATGGCTCCCTTAAAGCCATATTTTACGGGAAAGGAAGAACCCCCGAGAAGAAGAGTAACTACGTGTCAGAAATGTATCAGAACGCCGGATATAGAGAACGTAGGTAAAACTGCAAGGCACGGTACTTTTTTCGAGATGCTTGGTAATTTCTCTTTTGGAGATTACTTTAAAAAGGAAGCTATTCCGTGGGCTTGGGAATTTTTCACAAAGGATCTTCAGATTCCTGAGGATCGCCTTTGGGTATCCGTTTATGAAGAGGATGATGAAGCTTTTGAAATATGGAATAAAGATGTAGGTTTACCGCCGGAAAGAATTGCAAGGATGGGAAAGAAAGATAACTTCTGGGAACATGGTACGGGCCCTTGCGGTCCTTGCTCGGAAATCTACTTTGACCGGGGGCCGGATAAAGGATGTAAAAGCCCGGATTGCAAGGTGGGCTGCGATTGCGACAGGTTTATAGAAGTGTGGAACTTGGTGTTTACACAGTTTAACAGGGATGAGGACGGAAATTATACACGCCTTCCCAATCCCAATATCGATACGGGAATGGGCCTTGAGAGGCTTGCATGTGTAATGCAGGATGTAAGCAATCTTTTTGAGGTAGACACAATCAGAAAGGTTCTTGAATATATATGTGAATTGGCCGGTGTTAAGTATGGAGAGTCTGCAAGTAAGGATATTTCCATAAGGGTCATAACCGACCATATCAGAAGTACAACCATGATGGTATCCGATGGAGTCATACCTTCAAATGAGGGTAGAGGCTATGTATTGAGAAGGCTTCTTAGGAGAGCTGCAAGACATGGAAAATTACTGGGTATTAACAAGCCGTTTTTGTACGACGTTGCAGAGGTAGTCATAAATGAATCAAAACAGGCATATCCTGAACTTGTTGAAAGATCTGAGAACATAAAGAAGATAATAAGAATAGAGGAAGAAAAATTTGAAGAAACTGTGGACCAGGGGCTTGTTATACTAAACCGCTACATTGAGGAAACCAAAGAGAAAAATGAAAAGATAATAAGCGGCGAAATAGCTTTTGAGCTTCACGGTACCTATGGTTTTCCCTTTGATTTGACAAGGGAAATAGCTGAGGAAAATGGGCTTGCTGTGGATGAAGAGGGCTTTAAGCTTAAAATGAAGGAGCATCAAATACTGGCGAGGGAAGACTATCGAAGCAAGCAGGGTTCGGCTTGGGGGGACGACATTTACTCAAAGTTGGATGTAGGCGTTAAGACCGAATTTATAGGTTATGGTGAAGAGAAAGCAAATGCAAAGGTACTTTATTTAATAAAGGACGATCAGGTTGTTGACGGTGCTTCTAAAGGAGAAAAAGTAACGGTTATACTGGACAGGACTCCTTTTTATGCCGAAAGCGGAGGACAGGTAGGAGACCAGGGTGTTATTGAGGCAGAAGGCTTGCATATAAGAGTTGACGACTGTAAGAAAACCGATGACGGGAAATACCTTCATATAGCAGAAATTGAAGAAGGAATTATTAAAACCGGCATGCAAGTTGTTGCGGCGATTGATGCGAAAAGAAGGATGGCTATAGCGAGAAATCATACTACTACGCACCTTCTTCATAAAGCTTTAAGAAATGTGTTGGGTTCCCATGTTAATCAGGCAGGATCACTGGTTGAGCCTGATAGATTAAGGTTTGATTTTACGCATTTCTCTGCTATGACTCCGGAGGAACTGATTAAGGTTGAAACACAGGTAAATGAAAAAATACTCGAGAGTCTTTTGGTGGACATTCGGGAAATGTCTATTGAGGAAGCAAAAAAATTAGGTGCTACCGCATTATTTGGTGAGAAGTATGGAGATGTAGTAAGGGTTGTTAAAATTGGCGATTACAGCATTGAGCTTTGCGGAGGAACTCATCTTTCTGTAACTTCTCAGGCGGGATTTATTAAGATACTCGGAGAAAGCGGGGTGGCATCGGGAGTACGAAGAATTGAAGCTCTTACCGGGGAGAGCGCTTTGAAGCATTTCCACGAAAGAGAGGAGCTTTTAAGCAATGTGGCAAAAGTTTTAAAGTCCAGCCCTTCAGACAGTGTAAAAAAGGTTGAATTGCTGGTGAATGAGCTTAAGACAGCCAAAAAGGAAATCGAGCAGCTGAAAGGTAAGCTGGTAAGCAGTTCTCTCGATGATGTGCTGTCAAAAGCAGTAGAGGTCAAGGGAATAAAAGTTGTTGCTGCACGTTTTGATCAGCTTGATATGGAAGCACTTAGAAATACCGGAGACACCATAAGAAATAAAATGGGGTCAGGAGTGGTCGTTCTTGCAAGCGGTTCCGAAGGAAGGGTAAATCTTGTTGTAATGGCTACAAAAGATGTAGTTTCCAGAGGGATTCATTCGGGAAATATTATAAAGGAAGCTGCAAAGGTTACCGGAGGCGGTGGCGGCGGTCGACCGGATATGGCACAAGCGGGAGGAAAGGATATTTCCCAAATTGATGCAGCATTAAAACAAGCAATTAAGGTAATAGAATCCCAAATAGTGTAGTATTATTTCTTTGAACTTAGATATTACAAACTGCTGTATTACTGCTTTTGAATGTGGTCGGAATTTAAAGCGAAAATTGTACTGGTATAAATTAAAAATAGTACTGGTATAAAAAAAATTTTTGTGTTATTATAAAACCATATTTAGCAGCAGTTGTATTAATGAATACTTTTGTATATTTGGTAACAATATTTAACAGGGAGAGAGTAATATGGACGGATGCGTTTTTTGCAAAATAATCAATAAAGAATTGCCGGCTACCGTTTATTATGAGGATGACAAGTTGATAGCTATAAAAGACATTAATCCTGCTGCTCCGGTGCATATACTCATTATACCGAAAGAGCATATCATTAATGTTAAGGATATTGACGAATCAAATGAACAGATATTGGTAGACATTCATAGGGTTGCAAACAAGCTGGCAAAACAGCTTGAGATTGATGAAAAAGGCTATAGACTAATAACAAATTGCGGTAAACAAGCAGGACAGACAGTATTCCATCTCCATTACCATCTCTTGGGTGGAACTGATATGGGAGATAAATTGTTATAGTTTATGGATATTCATAATTGAATATTGCAATAATATGTAAATTGTGATAAGATATTTTTAGGCATGTTTTATCTATATATCGTTATTGTGGATTTATTTCTTTAATTTTCTTTGTTTGTACATTGAAATGCTGGAGGCTTGCCAGAGACTTTAGCATTTTTAAATAACAATTTAGGAATTATTTTAGGGGGGGCAAAAATGAAAAAAATTCATAACAAACAACTGCAAAACATTATATGTAGTGTAATCGCTGTCGTTATGATTTTTGGCGTACTAGCAACTGTAGCTTATACCGAAGAAATTCAGCCTAATACTTTTCAAAAGGTCATTCTGGAAGCAATCAGTCTTCCGCAAAGTCAGAGAGCACAGTTTGTAGACGATGTGCTTGCAAATCTTACGGCAACAAATTACAAAAGCTATGTTGCCGAAGCAAAAAGAATTCTCGGCGTATCAATATCTGATGCTGATTTAGAGCTTGCACTCAAGTCTTATGCAAATTATCCTGACACTCACAAGAGTACATTGGGTTCTTTGCTGAAGTCTTTAGAATTACCGAAAGGCTCATACAGCACAGGTGGTTTTTCAGATATTGAAAGGAGAATAAACCTGGCTGTAACCGGGGATCCTTCAGACGCTAGAGGATTTAAGCTTTTTGTCCAATTGTTGGGCATTATTAAAACTTTCAATTCAAAACCGATAATATATGACGGTTCTTTAAGCAAGTATGAAATTGACATCAAATTAGAAGGAAATGAGACTTTGAAGAATCAGCTTGATGTTCTTATTCTTTATATTGAGTCTCTTAATGCATTAGGAATAACTGATTTGGACGGATTTATCAATTATGTTGAAAATGAAATCAATACTAATCCGTATTCCCAGATATATTCATTGAAAGCATTCCTTAAAGATGAGCTGGGAGCAGCTACTTATGGTGGGGATCTTCCTAAGCCCGATAAAGTTGATCCTTTACAGGTAGTTATATTGCAGCTTTTGAATTTAACCGATGAGCAGAAAGAAGAGTTTGTAGATGAGATACTCGTAAAGCTCACTCCTTCAAATTATACAAACTATGTAATCAGTGCAAAAAGAATTCTTGGTGTATCGGTTTCCGATGATGATGTAAAAGAGGCACTTAAAGTATATGCTTCATATCCTTCTGCTTATAAGAGTACCTTGAATGATGTCATTAAAACCTTTAAATTATCTGTAAAACCGTATTATACCGATGATTTTTCCGATATCGAAAGAAGAATTAATCTTTTGATTACCGGAGATGCTTGGAACCAGCAAGGATTCAGACTGTTTGTTGAAATGCTTGCTCAGTTTAAGGCATTTAATTCCAAACCTGTTTTCTACGATGACGCTACAGATAAATATAAGTTGGATATCAATGTAAGCGGAAACGATACATTGAAAAATAAATTGAATACACTCATATTATCTATTGAGTCCCTTGGCTCAAAAGGTATTACCGATTTTGACAAGTTTATTGAATATATTGAGAACGAAATTAATACAAATGCTTATTCACAGATTTACAGCTTTAAGGCATTCCTTAAAGATGAGTTCGGAAGCAGTTCATATGCAGGTACTTTACCGAAGCCGGACAACTTTGAGCCCATGCATAAAGTTTTGCTGCAATTGCTCAATTTGTCAAAAGAGAAGAGAGAACAGTTTATTAATGATATACTTGTTAAGCTTACAGCAAGCAACTACAGGAATTACGTAATCAATGCAAAGAGAATTCTTGGTGTTTCTGTTTCCGATGCGGAAGTTGAAAAAGCATTACAAACATATGCCGAATATCCTTCTGCATATAAGAGTACACTGAATGAATTGATAAAGAACTTTGCTTTACCGAAAGATTCATATAATACATCAGGTTTCCCTGATATAAAGGCAAGAATTAACTTCCTTATTACAGGAGATTCTTCAAATGACGATGGATTTAAGTTATTTGTAGAATTGTTTAAGAATTTCAAGACCTTTAATTCTAAGCCTATATTCTATGATGGCGAAAATGACATATACAAGCTGGATATCAGAGTAGACGGAAATGAAACATTTAAAGGTGCAATGGACAAAATGATAGAGTCCGTTGATACCCTTAATAAAAGAGGAGTAAATGACTTCAATGGATTTGTTGATTACTTTGAAGCAGAAATAAATGCAAATTCATATTCAGAGATTTATGCATTAAAGAGTTTCCTTAATAATGAGCTCGGATCCAGTGCTTATGCAGGCAATTTACCAGTACCGAAGGATCCATTACAGTTGGTATTGCTGTCAGTATTGAAACTTCCGCAATCAAAGAGGATAACGTTTGTAAATGAAGTGCTCATAAAGGTAACTCCAAGCAACTATACATCTTATGTTAAGAAAGCTAAGCAGATTTTAGAGGTATCTATATCTGATTCAGATATGGAAAGTGCCTTAAAAGTATACGCAAGTTTATCTCAGAGCAATAGGGCAAAAATAGAAGCAATGATTAAAGTCTTTGATTTGTCGTCAATTGAAATAGACACAAAGAACTTCAAAACGTTGGCCGGTGATATAAACTATGAAATAACAGGAGACCGCAACGATAATACAGGTATCAAGTTTGTAGTTAAGTCACTGGAATATGTGTCAGTATTAACCGGACCGATGGTTACTGACGGGAAGAATGATAAGTTTAAGGTTAGCTTTATAAAGCCTAACAATAATAGCTTGATTAGCAACCTTGATTATCTGATTTCATTGATAAAATCGTTGGAAAACAGAGGAGTAACGGATTTCGATTCCTTCTTGGCTGTAGCTGAAAGTATAGTCAATGCTAATGATAATGGGGAAATTTACTACTTCAAAAAATATTTGAAAGAACAGTACGGTAAGACTGTATACATTGGTAGTCTTCCTAATCCGTTTGCAACTTCGCCGACTCCGGCAAGTCCGACTCCGGCAAGTCCGACTCCGGCAAGCCCGACTCCGGCAAGCCCGACACCGGCAAGCCCGACACCGGCAAGCCCGACACCGGCAAGCCCGACACCGGCAAGCCCGACACCGGCAAGCCCGACTCCGGCAAGCCCGACACCGGCAAGCCCGACTCCGGCAAGCCCGACTCCAACAAGCTCGGCACCGACAACTCCTACTTCAACGTCGGGAGCTACGACGAAACCGACGTCAAAGACGACAAGTAAACCGTCGGATTCTACACCGGGAACAAAACCGACACCGACGCCTGTAACTACTCCTGAAGTTACGATGCCGGTACAGACAATGCCTGCGGCTCCGTTTAATGATATAGCAGGACATTGGGCTGAGGAAAATATAATCAAATTAGCTGAGAGAGGAATTATTAACGGTTATCCGGATGGAAGCATAAAACCGAATGCAGAGATTACAAGAGCAGAGATGGCAGTTATAGTTGTATTGGCAGCCGGTTTGCAACCTGCAGAGGAGATAACATTGAAGTTTAAGGATACAGACCAAATTCCTTCATGGGCAATAGGATTTGTTCAGACAGGAGTAGATAACGGAATTATATACGGATATGAAGACAATACATTCAGAGCATCCAACAATCTAACCAGAGAAGAAATGGTTGTGTTGATAATGCAGGCATTTAAATATGGAAAAGCAGAAAATCCTGAACTGAAGTTTATTGACAGCAACGAAGTAGGAGGCTGGTCCAAGGCATTTATTGCAAAATCTGTTGAACTCGGCTTTGTGGCTGGATATCCAGACAATACGTTTAGACCTAAGAGAAATGTTACACGTGCAGAAGCATTTACGGTATTGCTGAAAGCTATCGAGAAAAAAGAAGCTGAAGATGTAGCTGTAGAAAATTCAGAAGAACCAACAACTGAAGAGAATACTACAGAACAGGCTTCGCAATAAAACTTGGTTTGAAATAATTCAAGGCAGTTGGGCGAAAGTCCAGCTGCCTGATTCATATGACGGGTTTAATTTCTTTATTGACCGCAGCAAGTTTGGGTTCAAATCTTAAATAAAAAAATTAAAGTTATGTTGTGGTAGGAAGTAGCAATTGATATAATTAATAGATAGAATAAAAATATAAAAATAATATGCTCAACATAATAAAAAGGACTGAATAAAATGATGGTTGATATTCATTGTCATATTCTTTATGGGGTAGATGACGGACCAAAAACAATTGAAGAAGCGGTTGTACTATCTAGAAAGCTTACGGAAAAAGGTGTTAGTAAAGTAATTGCAACTCCACATTTTATAGGGGATTATGATTTAAAGCTAACACCTGAGTGCGTCAATAAGTTAATTTCTCAATTAAACGGTGAATTACATAATCAAGGGATTGAACTTAGTATATATCCGGGTATGGAGGTTTTTGCTTCTGATGATACGGTTGATAGGATAAAGAACGGTGAAATACTTACCTTGAACAACTCAAAGTATGTCTTAATAGAATTTTCCTTTGAAAATATCCCTAAATATATGTCTAACCTGCTGTTTTCTATGCAGTTGGAGGGGTATATACCTATCATAGCTCATCCTGAGCGTTACAGTCTGCAATATAGAAGAAGCGGTATTATAAAGGAAGCAGTTGAAAAGGGAGCCTTGATACAGGTTAATTCCGGTAGTTTGATGGGATATCATGGTAAGGAAGTTCGAAAGGAAGCAATTCGGTTGATCAAGGAAGGAATGGTACATCTTATTGCTAATGATGCTCATGGAGGTAAAAGGCCGATACCTTCAATGAAGGATGTTGAAAAAGTCTTAATTGAAATATGCGGTACGGAGAATACCGATATTATCTTTTATAAAAACCCCGTCCTGGTGTTTGAGAATAAAGAAGTAGAAAGAATGAAGCACGTAAGTAAAGGTTCATTCTTAATCGAAATGCTAAGAAGCCTGAGACCCAATATGTAGAATTAACGGTATGAGTACCTAATAAATGGTCAATAGTATAATTATACTATTCTATTAAAAGTTTAAAGGAGTAAAGCAATGAAGAAAGTTATTGTTGTTATACTGGTGATATTGCTGACAATAGTTGGCGGACTTGCTGTTCCTATACTATTGAACAGAAATACCAGTAATGCAAATACTCAACCGACCGACGCACCGCATACGCGTAATGGTGAACAGATACCCATACCTTCTGCCAGTGGCGAGAGTACGGTTTCAGACGTGGAATTGAAAACGCCCATAGAAAATGCTTCATCTCAGGAAAAGCTTATTACACCGACCAATAAACCGAAAAATGATGAAAAGGAAAAAGATAATTTGCCGTCAGATTCGTCTCCGGTGGGCAAAGGATCGGAGGAGTGGATTGAAAGAAAGATTCGCGAACATAGAAATGAAATATTGGATGAAGATCTAAGTGACTTTAGAAGGATTTATTCAATGGTTGATATAGGTTACTTGAAAAGTCTTATGAATGACGGATATACCGATGAAAATACAGAAAAGGCAAAGAAGTACCTTAGGCAAACTCTTGGAGGTGATTACGAAAGGGCAAAAATACTGTTTTACAGATATTCATATATACTTAATGAAGATTAGGTAGTGTATTTATATATTGAAAAAGTTGACAGTATTATAGAATATAGAATAAAATAATATTTGTACCAATATAAATAGAAAAATATAGAAGAAAGTCGAAATAATTCTAGTAAAGGGGTTAGCTATTGATGGATAAAAATGATTTTGTTAGTATAGATATTCGGGAGTTACTTTATTTGCTTTTAAAAAAGTGGTATTTGATTGTATTATGTTTTGTCCTTTCGACAACCTCAGCTTTCTTAATAACCCAATATTACTTAAGACCTGTTTATACCGCTGAAACAACGCTATTCCTAGGTAAAGAAAGACAAAAGGTTGATTTTAGCTTTGCGGATATTCAAGTCAACAATCAGTTGGTGGCAGACTATAGAGAGTTATTAATGTCTCGAACTGTTGCAGAGGAAATAGAAAAGAAGCTTGGAGTACCTGTCAGTGTATTCCAAGGTAATGTTAGTGTTAAGACGGTTAAGGACTCTCGTATTTTCAGTATAAGTTATGCGGATACTGACAGGGAACGGGCTGCAGCTGTGGCAAACGAGCTTGCGACCATAATTCAGAAATTAGCAAAGGATATAATTGAAGTAAATAATGTACAAGTTATTGATACGGCAAAGGTTCCTACTAAACCCGTTAAACCCAATAAAAAGATGAATATTAGTGTTGCAGGGGTTTTAGGGCTGTTGTTGGGAGCATTGCTTATATATTTGCTTGAATATCTCGATCATACGTTTAAGAAGCCTGAAGACGTTGAAAATCAGCTTGAGATTAATGTAATCGGTACAATTCCTTTATTTGAGGGCGGTAAGAGAGGAAAGAAAAAGCCTAAAGATGAGAAGCTTCTTGAAAAGCAATATCTTAAAAATCTCATTACTAAAAATAATCCTAAAGCACCTGCTACCGAAGCGTTTAGGGAGCTTCGTACCAACCTTCAGTATTTAGGTGTGGACAGGGAGTTAAAAACAATAGTTGTAACCAGCCCAACAATGGGTGACGGTAAGACTGTTACGGCTGTTAATCTTGCAGTAACTCTTTCGAGAGCGGGTAATAAAGTTTTAATTGTAGATGCGGATTTAAGAAAGCCGAAAGTACACCTCTATTTTGGAATAGAAAACAAGGAAGGTCTGACCAATTTACTTACCAGCGATAAAGACAAAAACAAGATTAATACTGTAAAATTCGACGAGAACTCTAATTTGCAAATACTGACCAGTGGACCGGTTCCTCCTAATGCAGCGGAAATGCTGAATTCAAAGAGAATGACTCATTTATTGGAAAGATTGAAAGAGGAATATGATATAATAATAATAGATACACCGCCTATAGGGCAGGTAACTGATGCTGCAATACTTGCAGGAGTGACTGACGGTACTATTCTTGTTCTTGCCAGCAACGAGACAAGAATAGAAATCACCAAACGTGCAAAGAAGGCTTTAGACAGCGTTAATGCCAATATAATAGGTGTTGTATTGACAAAGATAGACAATAAACGAATATCATATTATAGCTATAGCTACAAATATGAATAATTCGTGAGTTTTGAGCTTGTGGATTTAAGAGAATAAAAGTGATACAGAAGAGAATATTTCTATCAGGCTGTTAGGGACTGTTAATTCGTGCAGGAAACTTATGAATTTTGTGATAATATCCTATGCGGGTTAACAGCCTCTTTAGGCTTAAAGATGAATTTTAAATAAAATCAATGGGATATACAGCGTTTAAGCTAAATATTATGCTTTAAAATTTCAATAATTATAAAAATCCATCTTTCGATTGCCGATAATATAAATGGTTTAATATTGAAGTTCAAATTGGTTAATACCAATTCATGTCAATAAAATTTCCGTCTTTTTTCCAGCAACAGTTTATGTCATTTAATTAATATTATACTATAGTTCATTAAACTATGCTGGATGTGCAGTTCAAGTTATGATTGAGGCTAACTAAAAAAGACAACCGACTATATAGGTTATATGGATTAGTCATTTTGTACGTTTTTCTTACATTCAATTAAAAGGGATATTTGCAAATCTATTTATTTGACAATAATATGAAGCGTATGTAAAATAGTATTATTGGGGCTTGTTTTCAAGTAAAAACGACAAAAAAGTAAAAACTACGAAAAAAAGAAAAGATGTTTGAAAAGGGGTCAGGGATATGGAAAAAAATTTTGAAGAAATCGATGTGCTAGAATTAGTATATCTTCTTCTAAAGAAATGGTACCTGATAGTTGTATGTTTAATACTTGCTACCACTTCAGCATTTCTTGTAACGAAATTTTATTTAAAACCGGTGTACAAAGCTGAATCTACCTTATTCCTTGGAAAAGAACCGGGACAGATCGCGTTGAGTATTACAGACATTCAACTTAACAACCAACTTGTTGTGGATTACAGGCAAATACTTAAATCACGCCGTGTTGCAAAAATAATCAATGAGAAACTTGGTGTTGATATTAAAGAATTTCAAAGTAAAGTTGGAGTTACAACTGTTAAGGATTCCAGGATATTCAGTATAAGTTATGAGGATACTGACCCTGAGCTTGCTGCTAATGTTGTAAACGAATTAGCTGATGTTATACAAGATTTGGCAGCGGAAATTATTGAGGTTAAAAATGTTAATATTATTGATATCGCAGAAATTCCGGATGTTCCCATCAGTCCAAGTACAAAAAAGAATGTTGCAGTTTCCGCTTTTTTAGGTTTATTACTTGGAGCAGCTTTGATATTTTTACTGGAATTTATTGACCATACCTTTAAAAAGCCGGAAGAGGTTGAAAGACATCTTGGACTTAATGTTATCGGTACAATACCCGAGTTTGAGGGTGGCAAGAGGGGTAAGAAGAAGGCAAAAGACCAAAAAGTACTGGAGCAGCAATATCTTAAGAATCTTATTGCTCATAATAATCCGAAGGCTCCGGCAACAGAAGCCTTCAGAGAACTTAGGACCAATTTGTATTATACCAGTGTAGATAAGGAATTAAAGACGCTGGTGGTTACAAGTCCTACATTAGGTGACGGAAAGACGGTTACAGCCGTTAATCTGGCAGTTACCCTTGCACGATTGGGTAAAAAGGTTCTAATTATTGATGCCGATATGAGAAAACCGAAGGTACATCATTATTTCGGAATTAAGAACAAGACCGGATTAACCAATATACTTACAGAACAGAATGAAGACTATAAAGTAAAGATTACACAAAAGGACGACATTCAAAATCTCTACATAATTACTTGCGGACCTGTTCCGCCAAATCCGGCTGAAATGTTGAGTTCAAATAAAATGAAAAATCTACTGGATAAATTGAAGGATGAGTATGATCTTATTATTGTAGACACTCCTCCCGTTGCGCAGGTTACAGATGCTGCTATAGTAGCGGGAATTACCGATGGAGTATTGTTGGTATTGGCATCCCGACAGACGAGAATTGAAATGGCAAAACGGGCTAAGAAGCTGCTTAACAGTGTAAATGCCAATATTATCGGTACAGTGCTTACCAAGATTGAAAACAGGAGAACAGGTTATTATTATTATAAGTATGAGTAGTGTTATTCACAGTTTTTTTCTAAAAACATAAACAACCTATGGACAACCGAACAAATGTTTGGTATAATGATGTTAAGAAATTTGGAAAGTAGGTTGGTTTTGTATGAACAAAGTTTTTTTAATGGGGAGATTAACAAAGGATCCTGAAGTCAGACACACTACTACCGGTAAGATGCTGTGCCTTTTTAGACTTGCTGTAAACAGAAGGTTTTCAAAGCAAGAGGATCAGGAACAGGCGGATTTCTTCCCTGTTACGGCTTGGGAAAAGACAGCGGAATTTTGCAATAATTATTTTCATAAAGGGCAACAGGTTGCAGTAATAGGAAGGATCCAAAACCGTTCATGGAACGACGACCAGGGGAATAAGCATACTATAACGGAAATAATAGCAGAAGAAGTGTTTTTTGCCGATAGTAAAAAAGACAGTTATTCAACGGATGGACTTCAACATAAAGACAGCGATCTGGAAGGGTTTTTCCCTGTAGAGGATGATGGGGAGCTTCCGTTTTAATTAAATATTAGGATAATTAAAGTATAAAAAAATGGGAGAAAGAATCTTCCATTTTTTTATACATAAATAACTTGAGCAAATTCATAAGAATTAGCAAAATTTTTTAGAAAAAAGGCTTAAAACCTGTGACTTTTTAGTAAGCGTTGCTCCTTTTAAACACTATAAGCACAGTTTTGATGATGATCTTAATATCCAACCAGATTGACCACTCATCGATATACTGTGTGTCAAGCTTTACTACTTCATCGAAATTTGTAATACCGCTTCTGCCACTTATTTGCCACAAGCCCGTAATACCGGGTTTTATACTTATTCTTCGCCAATGATAGTCCTTGTAATTACTTACTTCATCCAATGTAGGAGGTCTTGTTCCGACAAGACTCATATCTCCTTTCAACACATTGAAAAACTGAGGAAGCTCATCAAGACTTGTTCTTCTTAGAAAATGGCCGACTTTGGTAACTCTGGGGTCATTCTTTATTTTAAACATGGGACCTTCTTTTATTTGATTGTATTTGGCAAGTTGTTGCTTCTTTGTGTCTGCATCACATGTCATAGACCGAAACTTATACAATTTAAAGGTTCTTCCGTTTAGCCCCACTCTTTCCTGAGAAAAAATGGCCGGTCCGGGGGAATCTATTTTTATGGCCGGTATTATAAATAATGATAAAAAGACAGTTATAATAAGTCCTATAATTGAGCCTATTATATCCATTATTCGTTTGATCAGCATCTGTGTGGTATTAAGGGTAACGGTATGAAATGTTAGTATGGGAAAAGTTCCTATGGTGGTTACATGGGTTTTGGACAATTTCAAATCATATAAATTGAGAACCATTCTAACTGTAATACCCATTTTTTCACATAATAATACATACTGTTCCACTTCCCCGACATAATCTTTTGGCAATGCAAATATTACTTCATCCACGGCATTATGCTTCAGGATCTCAGAGAGGTCTTTTAAATGTCCAAGGCTATACACATGTTTGGCGGATTTATTTGAATCAACACTGACATAACCTATAATATTAACCCAAATATTCGTTTTTTTAATATAATCCATATATTTTTCTGCAGCACTGGGTGAACCTATAATTATAACCCGTGTTGCTGCATTTTTTTCTCTCATTGTTTTGGAAATTATGAAGGTATAAATTAATCTTTCAAGAATTAATAGGTTTAATACAATTACAACAAATAATATAAATAAAGTTTTGCTGAACATGGATTCCTTAACGAAAAAAACCATTGTTGACAGAAAGGTACTTGCAAAGAGAGTGGAAAGAAGACAATTTCGAATTATTCTATCCATATAGCAAAAGGTTGTTTTGTCATACATCCCGAAAAAACTCATCGGGAAAAGCCATAGAGGCACAAAAAATATTATAATCCACAAATAATCTATAAAACTATGTAAATCCGATTTTATATTTGCTGTGAAATATGATAAGAAGAATGATACAAACAGAAAAATGATGTCCAATAATAGCTGTATTACGTTAAAGTAAGCTTGTCTGCTTAATTTGTACATCATAATACCTTCCTTGATATAATAAACTATTTATTCTGCTAAGGAATATTTTAACACTAACTAGAGAAAAAATAAAGTGGTATATTAATGCTCCCGGTATTAAAAAATGGTATGACTGGTTGAAACAACAGTAAAATAATTATTGACACCTGTTCTATGAGTAATATATAATAGAGTGTGTGTGCTATATTTAGCTTAGTTCCCAATTTAATCCACACGTAAATAGTATGTAGTTTTAGTCTAAGCATAATTGCTACCATCGGAGGGAGGGAAATACGTGTCTGAAGTTAGAGTTAAAGAGAATGAATCACTTGATAGTGCTCTTAAAAGATTTAAAAGACAATGCGCTAAAGCAGGCGTGTTGGCAGAAGTAAGAAAAAGGGAGCATTATGAAAAACCAAGTGTAAAAAGAAAGAAAAAATCTGAAGCTGCACGAAAAAGAAAGTTTAGATAAGGGAGGCGTAATAGATGTCCCTTAAGGAAAAACTAACGGAAGATATGAAATCAGCCATGAAGGATAAGGATACTATTCGAAAGAATACAATCCAGATGGTTAGGTCGGCAGTGCTTCAGGTTGAAAAGGATAATAAAGTTACCCTTGACAACGATGGTGTTTTAGAAATAATTTCTAAGGAATTGAAAAAAAGAAAAGATTCGCTTGCAGAATATGAGAAGTCTGGCAGACAAGATTTGATAGATAATTTAAAAACTGAAATTAATGTGCTTCTTGGTTATCTGCCTGAGCAGCTTAGTGAAGATCAAATAGAGGATATAGTAAAGGACGTAATTAAAGAGACAGGAGCAACATCTGTAAAAGAAATCGGAAAAGTGATGCAAGCAGTACTGCCGAAGGTAAAAGGCAGGGCTGATGGAAAGATTGTAAATCAGATTGTAAGAAAATATTTATCATAAAATGAGTAAAGCTCGATGAAAATCGGGCTTTTTTTGTAACCAAGTCGGTTTTGACAAAAGGAAAAGTATTATAAAGGAAGGGCTCCATGCCCTTGAGCTTTTATCCGACATTTGAAGGAGATATATTTATGAATAGATCTTTTCGCATTTTGCTTTTTATTTTGGCTGTGTTAATGGCTTCATTTTTATTTTTTTTCAGCTGTCATAAAATAGATGAGTATAACAATAAAGCGAATACAGCGCCGGTTTCAACTCAAGCTCAAAGCTCGAATTTAGCATCAACCTCGACTACAGTTCAAAGTTCGAGTCCGGCATCAACTTCTATTACAGCTCAAAGTTCGAAACAAACACCAACTTCGACTACAGCTCAAAGTTCGACTCAAGCATCAACTTCGACTATAGTTCAAAGTTCGAATCCGACATCAACTTCGATTACAGCTCAAAGCTCAACTCAAGCATCAGCTTCGACTACAGCTCAAAGTTCGAAACAAGCACTAACTTCAACTACAGGTCAAACCTCCGGTTCATTTGTGACTCCTTCCAATGCAGAGGTGAAAAGCGACTCTTCTAATGAAGACGGGGTGTTTGAAATCCAGGGGCTTGTTAAATTGGAGGATCTGGATTCATCGTTTGTAATAGACTTAAAATATGCGACCCAAGACAATTTTACCGGAAAAGTGATTTACTCAAGCCCATTATGTCTAATACATAAAGAGACTGCCAAAAAGCTGATTGCGGCCAACAATGAGTTTAAAGAGCTGGGTTACAGGCTTAAAATATTCGATGCTTACAGACCTTTTTCTGCTCAACAGCTTTTGTGGGATGCAACCGATAATAAATCTTTTGTGGCAGACCCCAAAAAAGGCTCAGTACATAACAGAGGAGCAGCGGTTGATGTTACATTGGTGGATAAAGACGGAAATGAAATAGAAATGCCTTCGGGTTATGACGAGTTTAGCAAGCGGGCGGCATTGGATTATAAAGGCTGTCCCGAGCATCAAATAGAAAACAGGGAGCTGTTGGGAAGGATTATGGTGAAGCATGGTTTCAGAAGAATTAACAACGAGTGGTGGCATTTTGAAGACACTAATGCAAAAAACTACCCTATTCTGGATATTTCCTTTGAGGAATTCGAGAAATAGAATGTTTAATATAATTTTTATTATTATGAGGAATGGAATGCTTATTATTTTGTGAAGACAACTACCGAAACTAAAGTATCCGGAATAATTTTCTTTACATATATATTATGCTCTTTGAAGAAATAGGTTAATTGAATTATGCATTCGAATGCATTATAATTAAATTTATATATTTCTTAAAATTGTACATTTCTTATGATAAGCATAAATACTCAATTAGAACAGGTGGTTGAATGACAAATAACAGAAAATGGCTTACAAATGATTTTCCTGAAGAGAAGGTTCGTAAGCTGGCTGATGAGGCGGGTATTTCAAGGCTTCTTGCAAAGGTATTTTTATCAAGAGGTATTGAAGACCCGGATTATATAAATGAGTTTTTGAATCCGTCCGTGGAAGGGCTTCATGACCCTTTTTTACTGCGGGACATGGAAAAAGCAGTGAATAGAATAGTTAAGGCTGTTAATAATAACGAAAAAATACTTATCTATGGAGACTATGATGTAGACGGTATATCCAGTACTTCAATTCTGTATGATTTTTTCAGAAGCCTTAACAAGGATGTAAGCTATTATATTCCCGACAGACTCAATGAAGGATACGGGATATCCACGGCAGCAGCGGAAAAGATTCGGGACATGGATATAGACCTGATGATTACTGTTGATTGCGGAATCAGTGCCTTTGAAGAGATAGAGTATTTATCCGGTAATGGATTGGATATTATAATAACCGACCATCACGAGTGCAAGGAGGAAATTCCTAAAGCTTTTGCCGTAATAAATCCTATGAGAAGTGATTGTAACTATCCCTTTAAGAAGCTTGCAGGAGTCGGCGTAGCATATAAACTTGTCAGAGCGGTTTCCGTTCGTTTGGGCATGGAAGGGATAGAGGAGCGTTATCTTGATCTTGTTACACTGGGCACCGTTGCAGATGTTGTTCCTCTATTGGGGGAGAACAGGATAATTGTAAAGCGCGGTCTGACGATGATTGAAAACACAAACAATATTGGTTTGCGAGCTCTAATAAAGGTATCCGGGGTGGAGGAGAGGAAGGCTACTTCCTATATGGTAGGCTTTTGTCTTGCTCCCAGGATAAATGCAGCAGGAAGAATCGGTGATGCGTCAAGGGCTGTAAGATTGTTTACTACAAAGGATGAAACTGAAGCTTTTGAGATAGCAACGGAGCTTGACCGGGAAAACAGATTGCGTCAGGAAAACGAGCTTGCCATTTTAGAAGAAGTGAAAAAAAGTATTGAGGAAAGTATAGACTTAAAAAAGGAGAAAGTAATTGTTGCGGCAGGAGAAGGCTGGCATCACGGAATTATAGGGATTGTAGCTTCAAAAATCACTGAGAAATATTATAGACCCTGCTTGATTATTTCTGTTGAGGATGACATGGCCAAAGGTTCGGGAAGAAGTATAGAAGGGTTTAATTTATTTGAGGCGTTGGAATATTGCGGGGATCTGCTGGAAAAGTATGGAGGGCATGAGCAGGCAGCAGGTTTGACACTAAAAACAGACAAAATTGATGAACTCAGAAGAAAGATAAATGAATATGCCGATTCGGTACTCGATGAATCGGATCTTGTTCCAAAGTTAAAGATCGATGCCAAAATAAAAAAAGAGGATTTGAGCCTTGAAAATGTCAAAATGCTCGGACTGTTAGAGCCCTTTGGAGCAAACAATCCTCAGCCGTTATTGAGATATGACAATATAGTAATTAACGACATACGTCCTGTTGGACAGAGCAAGCATGCAAAAGTCAGATTTAATGATGACGGCCTTGCTATTGAAGCAATAGGATTTAACATGGGGGATATATTAAATGTTTATGGAGAATCGGACATTGTCGACGTAGTATGCACCATGGAGGCAAATTATTGGAACGGTAATGAAAATCTGCAGTTGAATTTAAAGGATTTACGGCCGGGATATAAGCTGATTAAGGAAAACAAGTTTTATATGAGCCTTGATAAAGTTGATTTTAGCATTCAAAAGAAGGATGATGCGGTTGATGAAGTTTTGTTGGGAATTAGAAAAATAAACTCCGAAATAAAGATTGAAGAAGCAATAAATGAATATCTGTCAAGGAATGAAAGAGTCGCTGTTCTGGTAAACTCCATTAACAGCTTAAATAGCATTGAAGATGCTTTAGAAAGCTGTTCGCTTCCCATCAGGGATCAATACATCACTTGTTACTCGCAAACCAATCAACAGGACAGCAAACCCGTGTGTATTATTGTAAATCCTTGTCCTTTGAAGGAATATTTTTCGGACTTTGACAGAGTGATACTATATGGTGAATGGACATCAAAACATTATTTGTATAATATTGTAAGATTGATTGATTTAAGCAAAGTTTATGTTTATAATAGAATAATAATTGCATTTAATGATGACGATATTTTGATACAAAGACGGGATATTGCAGCGGTATATAAATACTTAAAATCAAATTGCGGCAAGGATATTGTTATAGAAAATCTGTTTGCCTTCGCTAAAGGAATTGAGAAACATTTTAACATTCCGATGAATTATTTCAAGGTAAAAAGGGCCATACAGGTTATGGAGGAAATTTCAATCCTGACAAAAATGCCCTTTGGCCGATATGGATTGAAGATATCATTGCTGGACATAGGGAAAGACAAGAAAAATCTTGAGGATTCTTGTCTTTTTAGGAGTATTCAGTCATTGTCTGAGACGTGTGTATTCTAACATGCAAATGCGAAGTGTTTATTTTGTACAGGGAGGGGTCAACGTGGATTTAAAGTCTAAATTGAGAGAGGTTATGGATTTTCCAAAGGAGGGCATAAATTTTATTGACATTACAACAGTGCTTCAGGATGCCCAAGCGTTAAAGGAATGTATTGATGCGATGAAAGCAAAGATTGAGTCCTTAGGTGACTTTGATCTAATTGTAGGACCGGAATCAAGGGGTTTTATTTTCGGAACTCCTCTGGCATATGCTTTGGGAAAAGGCTTTATACCGATTAGAAAGAAAGGCAAGCTACCATACAAAACCATCAACGTTGAATATCAGCTTGAGTATGGGACGGACATTCTGGAGATGCATATAGATGCAATAAAAAAGGGACAGAAAGTTGTTATTGTTGACGATCTCCTTGCAACGGGCGGAACTACGGAATCAAACATCAAACTGGTTGAACAGCTCGGAGGAGAAGTATTGGGAATAGTATATTTTGTTGAGCTTACGTTCTTGAATGGAAGGGACAGGTTAAAAGGTTATAACGTTGAGTCCATTGTACAATACTAAATCTTTGATATGAATCGGGATTAACTTGGGGGAATTTTTATGGGTGATGGCTATAACCGGCTTATAAAAAAAATAGAAAAGTATAACCCAAACTGCGATTTTAAACTAATTGAAAAGGCGCACAAAATCTCAATGGAGGCTCATCAGGGGCAGCAAAGGGTTTCCGGGGACCCTTTCATTGTGCATCCGATGGAGGTTGCCAATATACTGGCTGATTTGGAGCTTGATTGTACAGCCATTGTTGCAGGCATACTCCATGATACAATAGAGGATACCACCTGTACCTATGAGGAGATTCAGAGGGAGTTTGGAGATGAAGTAGCCAGATTGGTGGATGGAGTAACCAAGCTGGGTAAGATTCCTTATACCTCAAAGGAAGAGCTCCAGGCCGAAAATTTGAGGAAAATGTTCCTTGCAATGGCAAAGGATATTAGGGTTATACTTATAAAGCTGGCTGACCGTTTGCACAATATGAGAACCCTCAAGTATATGTCACCCGAAAAGCAAATTGAAAAGGCAAAGGAGACCTTGGAGATATATGCCCCTCTTGCCCACAGGCTTGGTATATCCATGATTAAGTGGGAGCTTGAGGATCTAAGCTTTAGGTATTTAGATGAAAAGGCTTATTACGATTTGGCAAACAAAATAGCTCAGAAAAGAAGAGAGAGAGAGGCCTTTGTTGCAAGAATAATTGAAACTCTCAAGGAGAAAACTTCCGAGATTGGAATATGGGCAAAAATTGAGGGAAGACCCAAGCACTTATACAGTATTTACAGAAAGATGGTTCAGCAAAACAAAACCTTGGATCAAATCTATGACCTTTTTGCATTAAGGGTGATAGTAAAATCGGTAAAGGACTGCTATGCTGTGCTGGGACTTGTACACGAGATATATAAGCCTTTGCCCGGCAGGTTTAAGGATTATATTGCCATGCCGAAGCCTAATATGTATCAGTCCCTTCACACCACTTTAATCGGGCATGAAGGCATTCCCTTTGAGGTACAGATTAGGACGGAGGAAATGCATAAGGTAGCTGAAGTGGGAATAGCAGCTCATTGGCGGTATAAGCAAGGCGGAATAGCGGATGAAAAATCGGACAACAAGCTGGCATGGTTGAGACAGCTTTTGGAGTGGCAGAAGGAAATGCGGGATGCCAATGAATTTATTGAAACTTTGAAAATAGACCTTTTTACCGATGAGGTTTTTGTTTTTACTCCCAAAGGGGACGTTATCAGTCTTCCTGCCGGCTCAACACCGATAGATTTTGCCTATTACATTCACAGTGCTATCGGAAACAAGATGTCCGGCGCAAAGGTGAACAACAAGATTGTTCCTATTGAATACGTCTTAAAGAACGGAGATATTGTTGAAATATTAACCTCTTCCAGTGTACATGGTCCAAGTCGTGATTGGTTGAAAATCGTCAAAAGTTCTCAGGCTAGAAATAAAATTAATCAATGGTTTAAAAAAGAAAAAAGAGAAGAAAATATTATCAGGGGTAAGGAGACGATTGAAAGGGAGCTGAAAAAGCAAGGACTTACCTACAATCAACTCTTTAAGCCCGAATGGATAGATATAATATTAAAAAAATATACCTTTAGCTCTTTGGATGATGTTTATGCGGCAATAGGTTATGGCGGCCTTACTGCCAATAAGGTTATCTCCAGGCTGAAAGAAGAATACAGAAAAAATGTCAAGCCGGATGAATTACCTGAATATATGGAGGAGACGGTTGAACAGAAAAGGAAAACTGCTGCGAAATGTCTTCCTGAAAACGGTGTTATAGTGAAAGGAATAAATAACTGTCTCGTCAGAATCTCAAGATGCTGTAATCCTGTTCCCGGTGATGATATTATAGGTTATATCACAAGAGGAAGAGGTGTGTCGGTACACCGCAAGGATTGTATAAATGTTACAAATAACATAGACGGTGACAACCGGCTTATTGAGGTAAGCTGGTACACTTCAACCAATGTGGCATATAAGGCGGATATCACAGTAATGGCCAATGACAGGACTGCACTTTTGATGGATATAACCAATGTTATCGGGGAATCCAGGATTCCGCTTAAGGCGATGAATGCCAGAACTACCAAGGACCAGATTGCAATTATGAACCTGACTCTTGAGATAACAAATACTGAACAGCTTGAGAGAATTATTAAAAAGATAAGAAGGGTTAACGGAGTGTTTGAAGTTACCAGAAACAGACAATAATTTCAGTTTAAAATATATAAAGGGGATATTGTAATGAGAGCAGTTGTTCAAAGAGTTACGTCTTCCAAGGTTACTGTTGAAGGTGTAACCGTAGGAGAAATCGGAAAAGGCTTAACGGTTCTTTTGGGTGTTGGAGCCGATGATACCGATAAGGATTTAGAATACCTTGCAGACAAGATTGTAAACCTAAGAATTTTTGAGGATGAAAACGGAAAAATGAACCTTTCCTTAAAGGATGTGGGAGGCGAGCTTTTGGTTATATCGCAGTTCACCCTTTACGGAGACTGCAGGAAAGGGAAAAGGCCCAGTTTTGACAAGGCAGCCGGAGCCAATAAGGCACAAGAACTATACGAAAGGTTTGTAGCGGCTTGCAGGGATTTGGGATTAAAGGTTGAGACCGGCAAATTTCAGGCTGAAATGATGGTTGAAATAAATAATAACGGACCGGTTACAATTCTTCTTGACAGCAAGAAGGAGTTTTAATTATATATGATAATGACGGTTTTTGGGACAATATTTAAAAAGCTATAATTTTTGATTGAGTGGAGGATATTATGATATTGGAATGTATACCCTATGGACTTTTCGGTTCGAATTGCTATATTGTCGGAGACAAAGGAGAGGCAGTTGTAATTGACCCCGGATGTGATTCGGATAATATAATAGAGGCCGCAAAGAAAAATAATCTTTCCATAAAATATATTATAATAACCCACGGACATATTGACCATCTGGCTTCAGTGGAGGAAGTACGTAAAAAAACAGGGGCGGAGGTTTTAATACATGAAAATGATGCCGATAAACTGACGGACCCTTCCTTAAACGATGCCCTGGGCATGGGATTGGGTGTTGCATGCAAGAAGGCGGATAGATTATTGCATGACGGAGACAGACTTACGGTCGGAGGAATCGATTTTGAAATAATACATACCCCCGGGCATTCTGCAGGCGGTATTTGCATAAAAGCGGAAAACAAAGTTTTCACCGGGGACACCCTTTTTAAAATGGGTATTGGAAGGACTGATTTACTTGACGGGGATATGGAAACCCTTTTCAATTCAATTAGAACAAAGTTATTTACCCTCGATGACGGCACTGTTGTTTATCCCGGACATGGCGAACCGACCACAATAGGAGCCGAAAAGAGAGGTTTTTAATAAAAAGGTGTTAAGCCGTGAAGGCTGGTGAAAGTGGTATGAAAATTTACATAAGGCTTGAAGGTCATGATTTTAAATATGAAATAGAGGATGTTATAAGGCTGTTTTATGGAAACGAAGAAACAAGTATAGAATATCAGGATCCCGGAGAGGACAATCCGGGTTTTGTTTTGTACTCTGGTTTGGAGAGTTCGTTAGAGAATGACGGGCAATTTGTATTAAAAACTATGCTCGAAGAAGGCGGCAGTGTAAAATTTACTGAAAATGAGACATTTTCAATACATTCTGCAGATGATGAATACGAAGTAAAAAAGATTAAAAAGAGAGAAGTAAAAAGACAGCTCTACAAGGCTTTGTCACAGTACACGGCAAGAAAGATGCCCTGGGGTGTTTTGACGGGAATAAGACCTGCCAAAATAGTGCATGAGTTGATGGAAAAAGGTTTTAACCGGGAGCAAATTTACTCGAGATTGACCGATTATTATTATGTATCCGGAAAAAAGACAGAGCTTTTGTATAATATTGCTCAAAAAGAGAAGCATATACTGGACGGTACGGGACCCGATAAGGTCAGCATTTATATCGGGATACCTTTTTGTCCCACAAGATGCCTTTACTGCTCCTTTACATCGAATTCCGTCAAAAAATATGCCCCTTTCATAAAAAACTATATTGAAGCCCTGAAAAAAGAAATATTCGGTGTAGGCGAAATATTGAATGCAAAAGGGTTTAAAATCCAGAGTATTTATATGGGTGGAGGAACACCCACCGCTATTGATGCACCTTATCTTGAAGAACTTCTTTCCTTCATTGAAGAATCTTTTGATATGGGGCAAATGAAAGAGTATACATTGGAGGCCGGACGTCCGGATTCAATCAATAGAGAAAAGCTGGAGATAATTAAAAAGAGTAAAGTAAACAGGATAAGTATAAATCCTCAGTCCATGAATAATGAGGTTTTAAGAAATATCGGAAGGCTCCATACGGCCGAGGATATTGTCGAAGCCTTTAAGCTCGCAAGGGATATAGGATTTGACAATATAAACATGGATATAATTGCAGGACTTCCGGGAGAGAAACTTGAGGGTTTTAAATATACCTTAGAAAAAATTGGTGAACTTGCTCCTGAAAGCATCACTGTTCATACAATGGCAATAAAAAGAGCATCAAGGCTTAATGAGGAAAAGGACAGCTATAGCCTGATATCAGAAAATGAGGTAGCGAAAATCGTGGATAACGCTTATGATTTTATCACAAAAATAGGTCTTGAGCCCTATTATTTGTACCGGCAGAAAAATATGCTCGGTAATCTTGAAAACATAGGGTACAGCAAACCGGGATATGAGTGCATGTATAATATTCAAATTATGGAGGAGAAACAGACGATAATAGCTTTAGGGGCAGGAGCTGTAACAAAGGTTGTCTTCCCTGAAAATAATCGGATTGAGAGGATTTTTAATGTAAAGAACGTTGAGGAATATGTTGACCGCATTGAAGAAATGATTGATAGAAAACGCAGTTTTATTATAAATTGTTAAATAACGGAAAATATTTACTATTGCAAATATTTGAATAAAAAAGTATTATTATATAAGAGAGATAAAAGTTTTTTTATTAACTATCCTAAATACAAGGAGGGCCAATATGTATTGTAGAAATTGTGGTAATGAAATGGATAATCAGGCGGCAATATGTGTGAAATGTGGTGTGGCAAGGAACAACGGTAATAATTTTTGTCACAATTGCGGTCAATCCACTAATGCAGGTGCCCAAGTTTGTGTCAATTGCGGTGTAAACTTAGCTGCTGCCGGTGGTGAGCAAAAGTCAAAATTAGTGGCAGGCTTACTGGGTATTTTTCTCGGAGGACTTGGTATACACAGATTTTATTTGGGTTATACAATGATGGGTATAATACAAATTGCGGTTACTTTCGGTGTATCTATTATTACTTGTGGAGTAGGATCTTTTGTTGGACCTCTCTGGGGTTTAGTAGAGGGAATTTTAATACTTACCGGAAACTTTATAACAACAGATGCTAAAGGTAATCCTTTGAAAGAATAATAATTAAATAGTTTTGTGTATTAATAACAGTAGATAATAAATGTCCGGGTTTTAATCCGGGCATTTTTTTGGCCTCTTGGAATGAAATGAAAGAGGCAAAAGCGAAGGGACTCGATGTCCCGAGCTTTTATTGATAAAAAACGGGAAAAATAAAAAGCAATCGAAATGTTTATTTTACCTTGGTTTTAAAGGGTTTTGCAATAGTATATGTGAATGTTTTATGTAAAATACAATGGAAAATGTAGCATTGTGTATAATTTTGTAGTATAATATACTTATCTAAAGTTTCGTTACTGAAGTACAAATTTCTGTGATAAGGTTATTATTTTCTTTGTTTTGGCGTTGCCAAAGTAGGAGGGAAGTTTATGCCTACTCTGAATCTGGTTATTGCAGATAAGGATCAATCTTATCTGGACATGCTGGTTGACTTTCTCTATTCTAAGTACGGAAACAGGTTCTATGTTCAATCCTTTTCAAATGAAAAAACCTTTAATGAGTATATTGAAAAAGCTGAGCGGATAGATATTCTTCTCATAAGTCCTGAGTTTTGCTCAAAGGATCTTAACCTTGAAAAGGTGGTTACACCGATTGTATTATCAGCCGGGGTTATTTCGGAAGATATTAAAAACTTTAAAATAATAAGCAAGTATCAAACAGGGGACAAGCTGGTAAGCAGCATATTAAATATTTTTTCCGAGACAAGCAATTATGAGGTTTATACCGAGGACGGCGATAAGCGTACCAAGGTAATTACCTTTTATTCACCATGCGGAGGAGCCGGCAAGTCTACTTTGGCTATTGGTACAAGTGTGAGATGTGCACAAAATAATATGAATATCTTTTATCTCAATCTAGAAAAATTCCCCAGTACAACTGCTTATTTTGATTCATCCGGTAATGGTCAGAACTTTTCTAATATTTTGTATTATCTGAAAGATAACAATAAGAATCTTTCTCTTAAAATTGAAGGCTGCAGATCTATAGATTCTTCAACGGGAGTACATTATTTTTTACCTTCCGAGAATGTTTTTGATATCGATGAGTTAACGCCTAATGAAGTAAAGAAGCTTGTAAATCAGCTTAAAAAAATGGGATGTTATGATGCGGTTATAATTGATGTCAGTTCTGAGTTGAGCAGTATAAACATTTCAATACTGGAATACAGTGATTTGGTATATTATGTTCTGCCTTTCGATACGGTTTCGAAATATAAACTGGATATACTAATGAAAGGATATGAAATACTGAACAAAAGACAAGGTATACATTTTTTGGAGAAGACAGAACTTATACTGAATAAATGTGTAAATTCCGGCCTTTCTAATTTGGTTAATTTTGAACTGAACGGTAAAACTGCTTTTCTGCATATACCGTATATTAAAGGTTTGGATGCAAGTCTTGGTACACAATATCTTACGGATTTAAACAATCCGATGGGCAACTCTGTAAATCAAATAGTTCACAGGCTTACCATTGAGAAGTAATTGAATAAGGTGATTTTATGAAGTTGGAAGAAAGAGTGGAACTCATAAATGAGGTAAAAAAGCAGATAAAGGATACAATTGACTTAAGAAAAGATTTTTCGGATGATGAAATTAAAGAACTGATAACCAATATAGTATTTGAAAAGACCGGAAAACTTTACTTAAGTATTAGCGAAAAGAAGGAAATAATTGATGATGTTTTTAATTCTATGCGAAGACTGGACATACTTCAGCCTATCATTGACGACAAAAGTGTTACTGAAATTATGATAAATGGTCCCGACACGATATTTATTGAAAAAAACGGCAAGACATACAGGTTGGATGTCAGATTTGAGAACCGCCGAAAGCTTGAGGATGTAATTCAAACCATGGTATCAAAAGTAAACCGAACTGTAAATGAGTCTTCTCCGATAGTAGATGCCAGGCTTGAGGACGGTTCGAGAGTGAATGTGGTTTTGCCGCCAATAGCTTTAAACGGGCCCATTGTCACTATCAGAAAGTTTCCCGAAAAACCGATGACAATAGATCAGCTGATTGAATACGGTTCAATTACTGAAGAAGTTGCAGATGTACTCAACAGAATGGTAAGGGCTAAGTACAACATATTTATTAGCGGAGGTACCGGCTCCGGTAAGACCACATTTTTAAACGCTCTTTCCAATTTCATTCCTAAAGATGAGAGAATTATAACCATAGAAGATTCTGCAGAGCTTCAAATAATCGGGCTCGACAACATTGTTAAAATGGAAACTAGAAATGCCAATACTGAAGGAAAGGGAGAAATAACAATCCGGGATTTGATTAAGACATCCCTTCGAATGCGGCCGGAGAGAATAATCGTCGGAGAGGTACGTGGACCGGAAGCATTGGATATGCTTCAAGCAATGAATACAGGACATGACGGTTCTCTTTCCACAGGACATGCAAATTCCCCAAAGGATATGCTTTCAAGGCTTGAGACGATGGTATTAAGCGGTTCTTCGATGCCTTTAGAAGCCATACGCCAGCAGATAGCTTCGGCGATAGACATAATTATACATCTTGCAAGATTGAGGGATAAAACAAGAAGGACTATGGAGATTACCGAGATAGCAGGATATGAAAACGGAGAAATAATTCTAAATCCCCTTTATGTGTTCGAGGAAGAAGGAGAAACACCCCAAAAGGTTATTATCGGTTCTCTTAAAAGAACAAAAAACGAGATGGTCAGAAAATGGAAGTTTAAAATGGCAGGTATTTCGGACGAATTTTAAAGCTTGGAGGCTTCGAGGGAAGTTCAGCATTGGCGTATTCCTTAAAAACCATAAACCTAAGGAAAAGAGGAAGGAAAAATGGGTTTTGATTTAAATAATTCAAAGTCTTTGGAGCAGAAGGATGTATTAATTGATTACGATGTATACGTAATGAAGCCGTTAGAAAAGGTTTTATATGTTATGGCAGCTGCTGCGGTTATTTTTATCATTGCCTTTGTTTTTTACCACAGCATAATTTTGTCCTTGTTATTGACTCCTTTTGCTTTATTTTATCCAAAAATGAGGACAAAGGAGATAATAAAAAAGAGAAAAAATGAATTGAATCTTCAATTTAAGGATCTTTTATATTCCCTTTCCTCTTCGCTGATTGCCGGTAAATCCATTGAATCCGCATTTAAAGAGGCCATTAAGGATTTATCCATTTTGTATCCGTCTCCTGAAACATACATAATTCAGGAAGTTGAGCTAATAGTAAGGCGAATCGAAATGAATGAGACTGTTGAGAGTGCATTGGAGGATCTTTCAAAAAGATCTCATCTTGAGGATATAGAAAACTTTTTTGACGTTTTTCAAACATGTAAAAGAACAGGAGGAAACCTGGTAAGTGTAATGCGCAATACTTCCAATATTATAAATGACAAGATTGAGATAAAAGAAGAGATAAATACAATACTTTCGTCAAAAAAGTTTGAACAGAAGATTTTATCTATAATGCCTATATTTATTATAGCTTTACTTTCGGCTACCACTGACGACTATATGGCTCCGGTATTTAACACACCTATTGGCAGGATAGTTATGACGATAGCGATGGTTGTAATTGCGGTGGGTTACTTTATTTCGGTGAAAATTATGGATATTAATGTGTAGCTGATATGGAGGTTGGAATGATTATAGTATTTATAGTATATTCAATAATTCTCTTGGCGTTGTTTTTTCTGTCAAAGAACAAATACAAGGATTATATTGAACCGCTGGATAAAAAGGAATACAGATTAAAAAGCTTATTGCCGGTGGGGTTCTTTATCCTTGATAAAATTAAATACAAGTATTCTTCGAAATATGACAGGATGTTGCAGTCTAAATTGGCAGAATTGAAAGAAGCAAAGTATTCTCTGTATTATCTCCAGGTTCATATGGCCAATAAGGTTACGCTTTTGTTGGTGGTACTTTTGATTATTGTTTTTGCAGGTATTACTGTGGACGAATTGGATATTGGCTATATAATATTCGGAGTTTTAGTACTGGGGGCAGTTGTATATTTAACTGACAATGAACTTAATGAAAAAGTCAAGAAACGAAGGCTCAGCATTCAAATTGATTTTCCCGATTTTCTAAATAAACTAATCCTTCTGGTTAATGCCGGAATGACCATGTCTCGGGCATGGGAAAAGATTATAACCGAGAGCAAAAAAGATACTCCTTTATATAACGAGCTAAGAACGGTACTTGCCGACATCAGAGGCGGAAAATCTCAAATAACTGCATTTGAGGATTTTGCAAAAAGATGTAGGATACCGGAAATAACGAAATTTGTTTCGGTGGTTTTGCAAAATCTCAGCAAAGGAAGCTCTGAAATGATACCAATTTTAAGGCTTCAGGCAACGGAATGCTGGGAGATGAGAAAGCATGCGGCAAAGAGGTTGGGAGAAGAGGCATCAACAAAGATGCTGTTTCCAATGCTGCTTATGTTTGTTGCAATAATTCTGATTGTTGCCACACCTGCAGTATTAGCTTTGATGAGCAGCATGTAATTTTTGAAGGGGGGTGAGGTATTTGCTTGGCTTGATAAAGAATTTTATCAGAGAAGAAGACGGAATGGGAACAGTTGAGGTAGTAATAATTGTTGCGGTTTTAGTTGCAATTGCTCTTATTTTCAGAAAAGCAATATATAACTTTGTAAAAGAAATAGTAGGGAAAATATTCAATGACGGTGTCAAGGATGAGGTTACGGAAGGACTATAGGAGGAAGCAAATCAAATTGTTATTAGGGCATATGAAAAATATGCCCTAATAGATCTTTTTAATTTTGGCTTACAACGTTTCTTTCGCATTTTTCTTTACTTAAAAATATGCGTTCCTAAAAGAATATTCAATGGTAGAGGTACGTTTTATATGATGCATTTAATATTTGGGAAAATAAAGGATAATAAGGGAAGCTTTACGGTGGAGGCCTGCATTGTTGTACCGGTTGTGATAATAAGCATTCTCGCATTAATTATGATTGGGGAATTTTTATATCAACAGTTCTGTATCCAGTCCATTGCTGACAGGACAGCGCAGCGCGGGGCTGAAATATGGAACTATCCTGCTAAAGATATGATCTATGGACAAATTACAAAAGACCGGATGAAAGATGTCAGCCTTTACTGGAGAATTTGGGAGTCGGATTCGGCAAGGCATGTAAAAAAATCAAAAATTGAAGAATACACAAAATATCTTGTATATTGCGACTCTGTTCTAGGTGAGCCTGTTAATGTGGAAGCAACTGCCGATATGGTGGAGGACTATATATTTTATAAAAAAATAAGGGTTACGGTTACAGCAGAGTATAAAAATCCTTTTGCGTCGTTTTTAAAGGCCTTTGGAATTAAGAATACAATTAAAATAAAAGCTCATTCGGATGCCGTTATTAACGAACCGGTTGAATTTATAAGATCCACTGATTTTGCCGTTGATGTTGTGAAAGAAATAGATAACAAGCTTTTTAACAATAAGGGAAGCAAAGCTGTTACCAATATAAGAGAAGGATTTGCCAATATTTTTTCCAAGGTAAGAGGCTTCATTGAAGATAAGTCAGAGGCTAATAAAGGGGGCTGATGTACTTTGAGGATTATGAAAAAAAACGAGGGAGCCATATCGATTTTTCTTTGCATAATACTTTTGGCAATGATGGTACTGGCAAGTGTTCTGGTGGAAGGAACGCGTGTAAAATCAGCAACAACACAAATGGAGAGTGCTTTAGACAGCTCGGCTAAATCTGCATTGGCAAACTATAACTATTTATTGAAAGAGCTTTATGGACTCATGGCTTTAGCCGGAGATGACCCGGAACTTTTAAAAGATGAGATTACTTATTATCTTGAGAGAACTCTTATGATAGCTGATACAAAAGAAAACGATAGCGAGAGTGAATCCTTATGGAATTTTATAAACGATTCCAAAACGGGAAGTGCGGTTTTGGACTTTTTCGGTTTTGGCGATGACACTCTGCCCCCATTGGATTTGTATGATTATGAGATTGAAGAATTAAAGGTTCAACCTATCTATAACTTGTCAGAGCCTGAGGTGCTGAGGGCTCAGATACTGGAGTATATGAAATATAGGGCGCCAAAGCAGTTAGCTGAAGGTCTTATGGATAAATTTCTTACTTTTAAGGATTTTAAAAAACAGGCAGATGTTTTATCGCAGAAAATTGATGTTGACAAAAAACTTTCTGACATAAAGGAAAATCAAATTACCGCATCGGATAATATGGTAACGGTAAATAAGTTTTCTACCGATTTCAATATATCCAACCAATTAGAAACGGCAGCCGGATATGTTTTGCAGAAAATAAAAATTGAAAAAGAAATTGAGAATCAAAAGGCTCTGATAAAGGACATAGAAGCTGAAATTGAAGAATATGAGAGGGAAATTGATGAGCTGAAAGCGGAAATCAAAAAAAAGAAAGAAGAAAGTAAGAAGAAAGAAGAGAATACCGGTGATTCGGAAGGTAAAGAAGGTGCCGATAACTCAGAAGACGGAAATACAGAGGAGGCAGAAGAAGATACTTCGGAAGAAAACCGGAGAATTAACGAGCTTAGGGCATTAATTAAAGATTTGGAGGATTCCGTACCTGGTATAAAATCGAATATTGAAAACTATGAAAAGGAGTTAAAAACTAAAAAATCTCAGATAGAGCAAATTAAAACCACATTGCTAAATTATTTGGACAAGACTTTTAATGCAGCTCAAAAGTCTAAAAATGCACTTGTCAGCATAAGAGATGATTCGAAAAAAACGGTTGAAATGATTGACGGAATCAATGAAGGGCTTAAAGGGGAAACCAACGAGTTTTCAAACTCCGTGAGGGTTGACCTTGGGAGCAAAAAAGAAAAGATTTCGACGGAGGATTTAAATCCCAAGATAACGCAAGTAGAGCATAACATTAGTATACTGAAGGATTTGGAAAATTATATAAATAACGGTAAGATGGATGAGCTTGGCTTAAGCGATTTTGACGGCCGGGTTCCGGATATTGATGAAATCCGCGAAAGGCTTAATATTGCATTGGTAACGGCCAAAATAGGAGAATACAACGGTAAGATTAATAACAATCCCATTGATTATTATGAGGATAAGGGAATAATTTCCGACGGTCCGAAGGATGGTGAGAAGGACCCGAGAGATTCGGTAAAAGACTTTGTAAAAAACGGTGGACCGCAAGATGAAGAAGAAATAAAAGAAAGCGAAAAGAAAATGCCTGAAGATGTTCCGTCAAAAAAAGGATATGTAGGAACTTCACTTGAGGAAATTGGAAAAGATAAGGAATATATTGATTCGATTCTTAAAATTATAGGGTCATTGGAGTATTTCAGTTCACAGAAATTGTCGAAAGATACGGGAGATATAAAGGATATTAGCCTTAAAGATGCTTCTTTTTCGGGAAAGGATACCGGTTTTTCCAAAAACGGATTAAGTATTATTTCCCAATTTTCCGATATGTTTGTTGATGGGCTTAGTGATTTAAGGGATGAGATCTTCATTGACGAATATATAATGGGTAATTTTGTAAATTACACTACGGATTTGGAAAAGGATTTGGATCTGAGGGGACAGCCAATGAAAAACAGACCGGTGTTTTTTGATAAAAATAATGCTGATGTCGAATATGTTTTATGGGGAAGTGAGAATGAGTCCACAAACTTGTTGGCTATTAAGGCACAGATAACTCTCGTGAGGTTTGCGTTGAATACCATAGCAATATATACCGATCGCACGAAGTATAATACAGCTTGGTTGCAAGCAAATTATATTGCGGGATGGTCCGGTTTTGGTGTGCTGATTGTTCATACCTTCATAATGCTGGCATGGGCTATGGCGGAATCCTTATTTGATACATACTATCTTTTACAAGGGGAAAGTATCCCTATACTTAAGACAAAAAACACATGGATCACTGATCTTGACGGACTTGCAAAAACCATTTCGGAAGAATCTATCAATCAAACAAAAGAACACGCAAAATCAGCAATTGACAATGCAATTGACTATGCTGAGAATGAAGTGGAATCTTTCTTAGACAAAGCCAGTACAACTGTTTGGGATTATATTGATGGAAAAATAGATTTATTGGTTGACAAGGCTTTTGCCGGTATAGAGAATCCTTTTGGTGAAAACACTTATTCGGCAGATAATATTTTTGAAGATGTCGAGGATACTCTAACTGTAAGGGTTGACGGTGAATTGGGAGAAATTATGAATCAAATCGGAAATGAAGCTCATAACTTGTTAATTAAAAAGATGAGAGAACTTGAAGAAGAAACGTTGGGAAGCTTCTTTCCTGATAAAATAATAGGTACTGACTATACTGATGTATTCAATCAATATAGGGAGAGAAACTTTAAAGAAGTTATTGCAGAATTAACTTCAATAGTCTCACAGGGAGAGTCGCTACCGGGCTTGAATGTTGAAGAAACCAGTAAGAAAATAAACAGCCTGATTTTTAACAGCATTCAGGATGCAAAGAACAAGGTCAAGCTAAGTATCAAGCAGAAAATCATGGAATATAAGTCCAGACTGGTGGCATCCTTTAAAGAGACCCTTCAAAAAGCTGCAAAAGAAGGAAAAGAGGAAATTAACAAGTTTATAGATTCTTTGGGAAATACCCAGGACTCAAAAACAATGAAAACCAGTCTAAAAGCTTCTTTCCTGACTATGAAATATACCGATTATTTAAGACTGTTTTTATTAGTTATGGACAGCGATAAGAAGGTTGCAAGGGTGGCGGACTTGATTCAGGTAAATATGAGAAAGGCATCGGGAAACGATTCTTTTAAGATGTCGGACTGCAATACATACATGCGGGTTGAGGCAGCGGTTTCGATTAAATATTTATTTTTATCAAAGCCTTTTATTCCGGAATCTTTGAGAACTGAGGACGGAAAGCGGATTAAGATTGATACTGTTCTGTATAAGGGATATTAGTATATGATTTCTAAAAGTGACTTTAACGGAATTAACTTTAAAAAGCGGAGGCAAATTTGCGTATTTTTTGTACATTAAAATAACTTAATTGAAGGGAATTTTTAATATGAGTAAGTTGAAACCGGTATTTACTGCTTTTGTATGCTTGCTTTTGCTTGCGGCATGTGGAGAGAAGGAACCTGAAAAGAGTAATGCTGAGGCTTTTTTACAGTATGCAATACAGGCTGCGGATGCAACAAATTTTCTCGAAACAGGAAACTATGCAGGAGTTATGCTGAATTTGAAGCGTGAATATAAAGAGGATATTATAAATCCTTACACTAAAGGTAATTCATTGGCTGTTTATAACAGAACCAGGGCCATGTTTAAAAACCGTGAGACCAGTTTAACCCAATATTTCAGTGTGGATTGCCTCGTTATAGATGATTATATGACTACTTTAAAAGATTTGGATACTTCCGAAGTTGTTTATTGCCTGAATGCTGAAAGTAAGGGTATGGTGCTTGCGTTCTTTTTGATGGATGGAATATATATTTACGAAGTTGATGAAAACGGTGAAAAGATAAATGAAATCAAACATTTTTTTGAAAAGAAAAGCAAAGAATCGAATTAAACTGCAGAAGTACTGAAATAGGGTTAATATGTAATAGGGTGAGAGTAATGAGGAATGTTGGGAAATTTTTGAAAAGCAAAAACGGTTCATTGACATTGGAAGCAGCTATTTCGTTGCCAATATTCATATGTGTTTTTTTAACCATAGCCTTTTTTATAAGAGTGGTATACATACATAATAATGTTCAGTATGCATTAAACGGTGCTGCCAATGAGCTTGCGACCTATAGTTATCTTTATTCCGTTTCGGGTTTTCAGGATTTGAATAATGAGGTTTCGGGAGAATTGAATAGATATGGGGAAAAAGCCTCCAATCACACAAAACAGATGCTAGAGGCTTTTGATGCCATGGGTGATAGTTTACAAAGTGCTATGGATTCGTTAGAAGGAGGCTTTGAAGCTGGAGATCCGGAGCAGGTAGAGTCACTGAAGGAGCTGTATGAACAAAGCAAGATATCTGCCAATACTGTTATGAATGTTTTAAAAGAGGTCAAGGATGATCCTAAAAGGGAGTTTATCAGCATTGCTTCTTTATTTGTAGGTGCAGGATATGAGAATATTAAAGGTGAGCTTTCGGAACCTCTTATTAGATTCTTTATGGCAAAATATATAGACAATAGGATTCTTAGCAGTGAAGGCACTCCCGGTGCTTATATTTCGGTTAAAAAAGGTGAAGAACCGTTAAAAGCCTTCAATTTTAAAAACAGGATATTCACTGATAATAAATCCATTGATATTGTGGTGCGATATAAAATAAAGATGGCGCTGCCAATAAATATTATTCCTGAAATTCCTATGGAACAGAGGGTAACTGTAAGGGGATGGCTGGATGGGGATGCATCGGTGATAAGCTCCGATGATGCATCATCCGATGAGGAATCCATCTGGGATAAAGCACCTTTTGTATATGGTAAGTACATAACCGAGGAGGAATTGAAGAAATATCCGTCCAGATATCCCGATACCGGCGATGCCTATGAAGTACGAAGCATTAATATGGATTGCAGTACTTATAAAGATATTGAGAAGGCAAAGAGTTCTTTAAGATCCGGAATCAATACATTTTTATCTAAGACAATGAACAACAAGGCAATCAGTTCAAGAACCTATATTATTGTAATACCTGAAGGTACTTTGACAGAGGAGGTAAAAGCGATGCTGGAAGAATTGAAAAGTGAGGCATTAAAGAATGATCCTCCAATAGATGTTATTTATAAAGAGGGATATGGAAGGCAAAAGCTTCAAGAACAAACAGAAGAGCAAACAGAAGAGCAAACAGAGGAACAGGGTTGAAACAAGCATTGTGTGATAAAGGATTACAAATTGCATTTATATGAAAAATATAGAATACGGATAAATATTTCTAATTTCTTGATAATTCAAGGAGGAAAAATGTATGGACCATGTATACCTCGAAAGGTTTGAGTTCGGTTATGAAAGCGACGCGTCAGGAAGTTTCCTTATTGTAAATGCCGATGCCGGTGAAAAAGTACTTACATATCAGATTGAAATGATAAAGAACAATCCAAATAAAAATATTTTGCCTGTTAGCCTCATACAAAAAGACTCAAAATATCAATTCCGCTATAATATTACATCCAGGTTGGCCCTGTCTCAGTATCTAAAACGCAATAATCTAAAAAGGGATGAGTTTATAAGCATTTTTTTTGATATCACCAAAACAATTCTTGACTCTAAAGGTTACCTGTTGTCGGATAAGTCATTTGTCATAAGCAAAGATTATATTTATATAAATCCGGACAATATGGAGGTTGCCTTGGTTTACCTTCCTGTGAATTTTGACATAAATATAAATGATATCGTTAAGAACTTTACAATAAACTTTATTATGTACGGAGCAAATATCGAGGAGAACAGCAATGACAACTTCATTCAAAGAATCTTATATTTATTGAAATCGGATGTCTTTAATATTTTGGAGTTTAACAACCTTTTGAAAGAATTAAAGGCAAAACCCGGACCGACACAGATAAACGATTATGTGCAGTATGATAAAAATCTTCCCGATGTCGGAAATCAACTCCAAAATAATATTGATCAAAAGGCCGTCATACCGGGACTTGAGACAGCAAAACCCCGTGTGGAAATACCTGAAGTTAAAAAGCCGTCAATAACAAAGCCTGAACCGGCAAAACCTCAGAATCGGAAAATACAAATACCTAAACCGCCGGTACCAAAACCTCAAGTACCAAGGCCGCAAATGCCGGATTCTAAAATACACGGACCTCGGACAAATGCTTTAATTCCCAATCCCCAAAATAATAATTCCGCAATCCGACCAATGGGAACGGGAATTAAAATGAGGTATAAAACCGGTGTTTTAGTGATTGGCGGTATACTTCAGACAATCATTTTAATTTGTTCGATTGCACTTCTTACATCCGGGGTCATGGATTCGTTGGAAAATGATCCTGCAATCAATATGATCGGTGTCGGTATACTTGCCGGTGCTGCAAGTTATCTGGTATGGAAATCATTACTGGTGGAAAAGAATAAAGTTGAAAGCATTTCTAAAAGTAAAGAACCTGTTGCAGTTGACAAACAGCAGGTTAGAGGAGATAATAAAAAACCTGTAATCATGCCCGAAAGAAAAAACGGTCCTTTGGTTGAGGATGTAAAGCACGGAAGTGGCCGGGGACAATCCTTTCCAATTAATCTATTCGAAGCGCCAGACAGAACGGTTGTAATTGAACCGGATAATTATAATAAAACCGTGATTTTGAATTCAAGTGAAAGAGCATATGCTTATCTTGAGGGGAAAAACGGTAATGCCAATGAAAAAATAATTATTAACAAGCCCAGCTTTATTATCGGAAGACTGCCGGGGAAAGCAGATTATATAAGCAAGAACAATGCTGTCGGAAAAGTGCATGCGGAGATAATATCGAGAAATGGGCACTATTATGTTAAGGATTTAAATTCCCTCAACGGTACTTTTGTAAATGCTAAAAGACTGACCAGCAATAAAGAGTATGAGATAAAAAACAATGATATAATCACCTTTGCCAACAGTGAATATGTGTTTATTATTCCGTAATTATTTCATAGTATATTAACAATTTAAATGAATATTAATGAAACAATGCTGGTGTATTTATTTCTTCGAAAATTATATCGAGTTAAATGTTAAAACTATGTAATATTATTTGACAATGTCAATAATCAAATGTTAGAGACAGCATAAAAGGTAATGTATACTGTTACTGCTCCGTAAAATTACTTAAACCTACTCAAGTTGCATGACCTTGTATAAATATGTTAATATTTTAAGAGAAAATATTGGAAGGATAAAAAGAGATTATCTGCGACACCGATTGTGTAGACTTATAGTATACAAGGTACAGGTTACTGTAAATAACTCAAAGGAGCATTTTATGAAAGATAACACCAGTTATTACGTAATTTTAGGGATACTCAGCTTTGGCGAGTGTTCAGGTTATGAAATTAAAAAGAAAATTGAAAATGAGATAGGGTATTTCTACAAGATCAGCAATGGTCAGATTTATCCTGTATTGAAAAAGCTTCTACAGCAGAACAACGCAAGTTATAGAGTTGAAAAAAGTGATCGAAAACCCTATCGAAAGGTTTATTCCATAACAGACCAGGGATATGCGGTATTGAGGGAGTGGCTTGACAAGACGGATTATCCTCATAATGAGTTCCTTTTGAGACTATATTTCGGAAGCATACGGCCGATAAGCAAGAATATCGAAATGGTTAACGACTTCAAGGCAGTAAAGGAAAGACATCTGGAGACCTATAACAACATTTCGGAGTATTTCAACCTGAAAACCATTGATAAGCTGCAGGACTATTACAGCTATTTAACTCTGCGACATGGCCAGTTGATAGCAAAAGCATATATCGATTGGTGTAACGAAGTAGTGGATATATTGCAGGAACTGGATAAAGAAAATGAACGGTAGTTGTCCGGATCAAACTAGTCCTCTTGACAGGAAGACTCAATTAAGTTATAATATGTCATAATGACATATGTCAAAATGTCTGGGGGAATGTACAGTGAAACGAAGTAGAATAATTGCACTTTTGATAGTGCTGGCTTTTTCAATCGTATCCGGATGTACACCAAAGAATTCTGAAGTTGATAATCCAAATCAAAATATAATAGACGAAAGAGCCACTGATGGCAAAGAGACGGCTGAGAACACAGAACCCTCATCAAAACCCGGTTCGAAGACCTTGCCGGAGGAAGAGCCGATTGTCTACATGACAAAGGATATCAGTCCGGAGGGCTTGATACGGATATATGAGGCCTTAGGCCGGCAAGCTACGGGTAAAGTCGGGATAAAGGTACATATGGGTGAGCCGGGAGGACATAACTATCTGAATCCTGATCTGATAAAGGATTTTGTACTTTCGGTAAACGGTACTTTTGTGGATTGCAACACTGCCTACGGCGGACTTCGTGCAACAACTGCGATGCATATGCAAGCTGCAAAGGATCATGGATTTACCGCTTATACATCGGTGGATATTATGGATGCGGAAGCTGAAATCAGCTTGCCTATAGAAAACGGAAAGCATCTTAAAGAAGCACTGGTAGGGTCTCACTTTAAAGACTATGATTTCTTTGTTGTTCTTTCACACTTTAAGGGTCATGAAATGGGAGGCTTCGGAGGAGCGATCAAAAATATGTCCATCGGTTTTTCATCCCAAAAGGGAAAGAATCTGATCCATAACGCCGGAGTTCGCGACACCAACTCCTGGCTGTACGGAGGATACGTACAGGACCATTTCCTTGAATCCATGGCTGAGGCGGCAAAAGCAGTCGCTGATTATGCCGGGGAAAATATCTTGTATATCAACGTTATGAACAATCTTTCCATAGACTGCGACTGTAATTCAAATCCGGCCTCCCCGCAATTGGAGGATATCGGGATACTGGCCTCGCTTGATCCTGTCGCACTTGACAAGGCTTGTGTAGATCAGGTCTTTGCGGCAGATGAAGAGAAGAGCGCGAGCTTAAGAAGACGTATCAAATTAATGAATGGTACGCATACGCTCGATTACGCAGAGGAAATCGGACTGGGAACTCAGAAGTATAAATTGGAGGTAATCGATGATTGATATACTCAGCCGGGAGTTTACATATTTGTGGTATTACTTTACCGTATTATTCAATCAGATTTTTAAATACTGGGTGCTCGGTATCCTGCTGGGCTCTGTCATTTCAGTATTCTGCAAGGAGAAGATCCATTCGGCTTTCATTGGGATGAAGAACAGCAGGTGGGGCCTGCTTGGTATCATACCTGCAAGCCTTTTAGGTATAGCTTCGCCGTTATGCATGTATGGGACTATACCTATTGCGGCTTCATTTTCAAAAAAAGGCATGCGGGACGACTGGCTGGCTGCTTTTATGATGAGCTCCATATTACTCAATCCACAGTTATTGATATATAGTATGGCTCTGGGTAAAACCGCATTGCTCATTCGTTTTTTTTCATGTCTGCTTTGCGGTATAACAGCCGGTTTGTGTGTCCATGTATTTTATAGAAAGAAGAGTTTTTTTAATTTTAAAAGCTTTGGAGATGTGACAAACAGGGATACCGATCCCAATGTCCTTGTAAGGTTGCTCAAAAATATCGGCAGGAATATCAAAGCCACCGGTGGTTACTTTTTGATCGGGATCATTTTGTCAGTACTGTTTCAGCGCTATGTTCCAGCAGACTCATTTGCACGTTTGTTTGGAAGTGAGCAAAAATTTGGAATATTGATGGCTTCTACGATCGGTGTACCGCTATATGTATGCGGCGGAGGAACGATTCCCCTGCTGGTGGAATGGCTGGATGCCGGCATGAGTATGGGATCGGCGGCAGCATTTATGATAACCGGACCTTCGACGAAATTAACGAATCTTGGAGCTTTGAAGGCGATACTAGGTTTGAAACAATTTATTATATATTTATTATTTGTAGTTACATTTTCTGTTTTTACAGGCACATTGTGCAATATAGTATTTAAATGAAAAAATGCAATTGTATTGGGTACAAGAAATTTCAAAGCCGGTAATCTAGATTTATTGGATGTGAATCAAATGAAATGGATATTGTTAATAGGAGATGAGAATTTCAGTCTTGATATAATAAAAGCAATTAATCATAAGGATTGCATCAGATGTTGTGATGTAGATGAAAACAGATTTTTAGTTGATTTTGGGACAGATCATATATTTTATGATTATGATGTAACACAAACTACTTTGATGGAGTATGAAAAAGATGAATTAGAGAAAATTCCATTTAAGAATCCACGTATAATCATAATGACGTATACATCAGAAGAACGCTTGAAGGATATATTAAAACAAAATGACTTTCCAAAAGGAATTTACGTAGATAATGATTTTGGCTTAATTGTTCCTCTGGAAGAATTTATCAAGCTTGGAATTCCATTAGAATAAATAGTATTCAGATTGAAATTTTGGTTGGTATTGCTCTACCTTTAGTTATGATTACTGATAATGCTGTAATTTTTAAGTAAACTGGGAACGTTATGACAAAAGAAAAGGTCTGGGTGGAAGCAGAGGATGTAAAACCTGGACACAGACTTGTGATGTTTTTTACTTGCCGTAAAGGATTTTTGGTTAATATTCAAAAAGAGATTTTTAAAATTATTCGATAAATCTTAGTTACTTTCCGGATTTACAATTTAATCAAATATATCTATATAGGATAATTTATTGTCTGATATTGACATCTATAGCAGTTTTATGATAATTTATTCTGGAAAGTATTATAAATTAGCATAAAATATGGGTGTCGCGAGACTGAAGAGTTATGAGGTTATATTAAATTGGTATAGATACTTCACTAAGACGACTCGCAACTAATAATAGAAAATCCGGGGGGTTTATGAGATGTTTAAAAAGGCTTATTGATTGGCTTGCGCTGTTAGTGTTTTGTCCGCTTGTGACAAACAGAAAGTAAATTCGGTTAATGCGGATAATAGTTCGATAGTAAGTAATATGCAAAATTTAAAAGAAGTAACACCTAGCGAGGAATATATTATTTCTCATTCTAAATATGCAGTATGGGATGAAGCAACTTCCGTATCTTACGCAGATCTAATAGCTAAAGTTACTCTAAAATCAAAAAAGAATTTATTATGGATACAAAAGAAATACCTGAAATTCCACCTGAGGTTCCCGAGTTATATTTTACAGTTATTGATTTTAGTGTAGATGAAGTATATTATAGTGTAGACAATGATATAAAGAAAGGAGCATCATTAAAAGCTTTTACTGATGCGAATTCATATTGCTGGACGGAAGAATTGATTGAAATAAATGAAAATGAAGAGTGCATAGTTTTCTTTTCAAAAGTTAAACCTATGGCTGAAGATGTTGCAAAAACGTATGAGATCGCTGATTATGTTTTGACTAATCCGGTAAATTTAATATTTATCAAAAGCGAAGACGGTTATGATGTTCCTAAGAATTTAGAACTATTCGCAAAGAATGGAATTGAGATAAGCGAAGATGAATTGGAAATAAGTCCTGATACAATGGATCAAAAAGAGATATTAAAGAGACAAAGACGAAAGAATTTTTTACTTGTTAAAGATGAAAAAACTCTTAAAGAAGAACTCAAGAAAATTATTGAAAATGTTAAGGGGTAATAGGATGCAAATAACATAATAATTTCATGGGATATTGACAATTCCCGCCAGAACAATTAAAATAAAAGCAATAATTTTAACTTTTGAATGTGTAAAAAAAGTTGAATTTAATATTGTGTTTAACAGCTATGAACGGGAGAAGTAACCAATACTGCCTTTAAGGGAGAAAGTGCCGTGACTGCAAGCACTTTTAAGGAAATAGGTTGGAGAAAGACCCCCGTGAGCCGGTTGATTGAAAGTATTATCATACGATTAGATTGATCCGCAGATTCTTGCGTTAAAAGAATGTAAAGTGGGCAAACACACGATAGTGTTGCCTAGTAGGGTGGTACCGCGGGAATAAAGGCCTCTCGTCCCTGACGTCTTGTCAGACGGGAGGCTTTAATTAATAGATTTTCACAATGGGAGCTCGATGCCCACGGAGCATTAATAAGAGAATATTCAAAAAATGGAGGTATATGATGTTAACACAGGCGCCTAAAGGAACAAAGGATATACTACCGTCCGAGATTCACAAGTGGCATTATATTGAAAAGGAAATAGCACAGATTTGTTCGGATTATGGTTATAAGGAAATCCGTATCCCCGTATTTGAACATACCGAGTTGTTTCAACGGGGAGTGGGGGACACTTCGGATATTGTGCAAAAGGAGATGTATACATTTTCCGACAAAGGCGGAAGGAGTATAACATTGCGGCCTGAGGGGACTGCAGGAGTTGCAAGAAGCTATATTGAAAACGGTATGTCATCGCTTCCCCAGCCTGTAAAGCTATATTACAACATTACTGCCTATAGGTATGAAAATGTCCAAAAAGGTCGTTACAGGGAGTTTCACCAGTTTGGAGTTGAGGCTTTCGGTTCTTATGGACCTTCTATAGATGTCGAGATAATAAGCATGGTGAAGTTGCTGTTCGACAGATTGGGAATTAACCAGGTCAGGCTCAATATAAACAGTATAGGATGTCCTGCTTGTAGGGCAGAATACAACAAAAAGCTTAAGGATTACTTAAGACCGAATCTCGAAAATATGTGCCCTACCTGCAAAACCAGATTTGAAAAGAATCCGCTCAGGATTATCGATTGCAAGGAACAGGGCTGCAAAAAGATTACTGCAGGAGCACCGGCACTTATCGATCATCTTTGTGAAGAGTGCAAAAATCACTTTGAAGGATTAAAAGCCGGGCTTGATAACATTGGAATTGAGTACAGCGTTGATAAAAATATCGTCAGAGGACTTGACTATTATACCAAAACCGTATTTGAGTTTGTATCGGACAGCATCGGTGCCCAAGGTACTGTTTGCGGCGGCGGAAGGTATGACGGCCTTATTGAAGAATGCGGCGGTAAGCCTACACCGGGAATCGGTTTTGCAATAGGAATCGAAAGGCTGTTAATGGTTATGGAAAACCAGGGAATAGAAATTCCGCAACCGAAGGGCATAGATATATTTATTGCCGCTATAGGTGAAAAAGCTCATAAGTATGCTGAAAAGAAGGTGTATGAGCTAAGAAAAGAATCCCTTAGTGCGGAAAAGGACTTGATGGGAAAAAGCCTTAAGGCTCAGATGAAGTATGCTGACAAGCTTCAGGCAAAGTATTGCATTGTTTTGGGCGATGAAGAAATTGATTCCGGCAAAGCAGTGCTTAAAAACATGAAAACCGGTGAAGAGAAAGAAATAAGTCTTGACACAATAATAGACCGTTTAAAAATGTAATTCAAAAGGGAGAGTGTAAATAAATGGGAGAATCAATTCGCGGATTAAAGAGAACACATATGTGTGCCGAGTTGGGCATTAATGATGTGGGAAAAAACGTTACTGTTATGGGTTGGTGCCACAGAACAAGAAACCTTGGAGGAGTTATATTTATAAATATAAGGGACAGAAGCGGAATAATACAAACAGTATACAATGATGAGAGCGATCCTGAGATTTTCGAAAAAGCCGGAACTGTCAGAGGCGAATATGTTGTGGCAGTTAGCGGTGTGGTTTCGAAAAGGGCTCCTGAAGCAGTAAATCCGGAGATGGCCACCGGAGAGATTGAAATTATTGCAAAGGAACTTAGGATACTCAGCAGTGCTGAGACTCCTCCGATGTATATTGAGGAAAATTCGGATGTAAATGAGGCCACCAGGCTTAAGTACAGGTATATTGATTTGAGAAGGCCGGATATGCAGAGAAATTTAATGTTAAGGCATAGGATTTCTAAGATTGCAAGAGATTACTATGATGAGAAAGGTTTCTTGGAAATAGAAACTCCGATGCTTACCAAGAGTACTCCTGAGGGTGCAAGGGATTACCTTATTCCCAGCAGAGTGCATCCCGGCAAATTCTTTGCGCTGCCCCAGTCCCCTCAGCTATTTAAGCAGTTGTTGATGGTTTCCGGATTCGATAGATATTTCCAGATTGTTAAATGCTTCAGGGATGAAGATCTTAGAGCGGATAGACAACCGGAATTTACCCAGATAGATTTGGAGATGTCCTTTGTAAATGTTGATGATGTACTTTCCGTAAATGAAGAATTTATTAAGAGATTGTTCAAGGAAGCTATAAATGTTGATATTGAGACTCCTTTATTAAGAATGCCTTATAAGGAAGCTATGGAAAGGTTCGGATCCGACAAGCCCGATATCAGGTTTGGTCTGGAGCTTGTAAATGTATCGGATCTGGTTGAAAACTGCGGATTTAAAGTGTTTTCCGATGCCGTAAAAGACGGCGGAAGTGTTAGGGCAATAAATGCAAAGGGATGTGGCGAAAAATTCAAACGTAAAGAAATAGATGCCCTGGTGGAACTGGTTAAGACTTATAAGGCAAAAGGAATGGCATGGATAGTTGTAGAAGAAAACGGCCTTAAATCCTCCATAACAAAATTCTTCAGTGAGGATGAGATGAATGCAATCTTGCAAAGGGTTGAAGCCGAGCCCGGTGACCTGATATGCTTTGTTGCAGATAAGGACCAGGTGGTATTCGATTCCTTGGGACAGCTGAGACTGGAGATTGCAAGAAAACTTGGGCTTACGGACAGTAAGGAGTTTAAGCTTTTGTGGGTAACTGAGTTCCCGTTGCTGGAATATGATGAAGAGGAAAAACGTTATGTGGCAAAGCACCATCCCTTCACTTCACCGATGGATGAGGATATCGAATTGCTGGATACCGATCCGGGCAAGGTCAGAGCTAAAGCCTATGACATGGTACTGAACGGCAACGAGATCGGAGGCGGAAGCATTAGAATTCACAGTCAGGACTTGCAGTCAAAAATGTTTAAGCTTTTAGGTTTTTCCGAAGAGGATGCATGGGCAAGATTCGGGTTTCTTCTTGAAGCCTTTAAGTATGGTACACCTCCCCACGGAGGAATGGCATTTGGGCTTGACAGGCTTGTAATGCTTATGGCCGGAAGAAGCAGCATAAGGGATGTTATAGCATTTCCGAAGGTACAAAATGCGTCATGCCTTATGTCCAATGCACCGGACAGTGTTGAGCCGGAGCAGCTTAAAGAACTGCATATAAAACTGGATCTTTGATATTTAAATTGATTATTATAAGTATATAAAGAATAACATGGGATGTATAAGCTGTTGACATCCCATTTTTTTTCAACTCGAACCTCGCAAAAATCAGCCCACTTGAAAAATAAGTTCATATTATGTAGAATTTATTAATATAGAGTTTTAAAAAAATTGGTATATTTGATACAAAGGGAGGTATTATTACGTTAGAAAAACCCTTTATAAAGGAAGCATTGGATTGGTTGCTGCACATAGTTCTTGCAGTGCTGATAGGTTTGTTTATAGTTAATTTTGTAGCACAAATAACCATTGTCAGCGGCAGTTCAATGGAAATAACACTTCACGATCATGACCGCATAATCATTGAAAAGATAAGTCCAAGGTTTGGCATGTTGGATAGAGGTGATATAGTAACTATAAATGATTACCCTGGCCTGGAAATGGAGAGAAAACCGATTATTAAAAGAATAATCGGTATTGAAGGGGATGAAGTGGAAATTAAAGACGGAAGAGTTTACGTAAACGGTGTTGTACTTGAAGAGGACTATATTAATGTCGATTCTTTGGGAACCTTGGATGTAGATCCTCAATATAGCAAAGTAACCGTTCCCGAGGGTCATATATATGTGCTGGGGGATAATAGGTTGATGGGTCAAAGCAAGGACAGCAGAACATTTGGACCTGTAAGCATAAAAGATGTAGGAGGAAAGGCCTTTTTTAGGTTTTATCCCTTTAAAAGTTTTGGATTTCTGGATTAATTTTTAAATGAAGTAATACTCTTTTTTAATAAACCGATTTAAAATGCTTAAATCCTAAGCTTTTGTAATAATTGTAAATAATGTTCTTGTGGAACCTGATGTGATATTATATATTAGGATAATAATTTTATTAACCTGATGCATATTTTTTAATAACAATATTGGGACAAAGAAGAACTGATTGGAGTATTGCCATATAGAACAACAATAATTGTAATTTGATTGCCACGGGTTAATATGTATTTTGAAAGGGGCGTGAATGCAGCTAATTGAGCTGTGTTAGCTATGAATAGATTATTGCATATAGGATTGGACGTTGGATCGACGACTGTAAAGATAGTTGTACTTGATGAACGTGACCGAATATTATTTGGAAAGTATCAAAGACACTACTCAGATATAAGAAAAACAATATATTCTCTTCTGGAAGAAGCTTATGAAAATTTTCCCGACGACAATATTACGATAATGGTTACAGGGTCGGGGGGAATTTCCGTTTCGGAATGGCTTGGGCTGAATTTTATCCAGGAGGTTATTGCGAGTACCAAGGCCATAGAAACTTTTATTCCTCAGACCGATGTTGTAATTGAATTGGGAGGGGAAGATGCAAAGATAACCTACTTTGACGGCGGCATTGAGCAAAGGATGAACGGAACCTGTGCCGGAGGAACCGGAGCTTTTATAGACCAAATGGCATCACTTCTGAAGACTGATGCGGCAGGTCTGAATGAAATGGCTAAAAATTACAGGGTTATTTATCCTATTGCTGCCCGGTGTGGGGTATTTGCCAAAACGGATATTCAACCCCTAATAAATGAAGGAGCGGCAAAAGAGGATATAGCCGCATCGATATTCCAATCGGTGGTAAATCAGACTATCAGTGGACTTGCATGCGGAAAGCCCATAAGGGGAAATGTTGCTTTTCTGGGGGGTCCCTTACAGTTCTTGTCGGAGCTTAGGGCAAGATTTGTTGAAACTTTAAAGCTTGAAGATCATCAGGTGATTTCTCCCGAGAATGCGGAGCTTTATGTTGCTTTGGGTGCCGCCTTGGCATCTAAAGATTTGAAGCATATATCCTTTAAATCCCTGGCAAGCAAGCTTTCGGTACTAAATGAAGTTACGGTTCATGAGGTTGAAAGACTTGCTCCGCTATTCGGGGATGAAAGGGAGCTTGAAGATTTTAGGACAAGGCATAAAAATAATTCTGTTCCGAGACGTGACATTAAAGCTTATGCAGGAAAATGCTTTCTCGGTATTGATGCAGGTTCAACAACTACTAAGGCTGTATTGATAGATGAATCCGGAGCCATTTTATATTCCCATTACGGTAGCAATAACGGAAGCCCTTTAAAGTCGGCGGTAAAAATCCTCAGAGAAATTTACGGATTGCTTCCGAAGGATGCCAAAATTGTAAATTCTACAGTTACGGGCTATGGTGAGGGGCTTATTAAGGCTGCTCTTACGGTTGACATAGGAGAGATTGAAACAATAGCACACTATAAGGCGGCAGATGCCATATTGCCCGGCGTGGAATTCATACTCGATATCGGCGGTCAGGACATGAAATGCTTAAAGGTAAAGAATGGCGTTATCGACAGCATTATGTTGAATGAAGCATGCTCTTCCGGATGCGGATCCTTTATTGAAACCTTTGCCCATTCATTGAATATGAGTGTGGAGGACTTTGCAAAAGAGGCACTTTTAGCAAAATCCCCCGTGGATCTGGGTTCAAGATGTACCGTTTTTATGAACTCAAGAGTTAAACAGGCTCAAAAGGAAGGGGCGTCGGTGGGAGACATATCGGCGGGTCTTTCCTATTCGGTAATAAAAAATGCGCTTCAAAAGGTTATAAAATTAAGGGACCCCGAGGAGATGGGACAAAAGGTTATAGTTCAGGGCGGTACCTTTTATAATGATGCTGTTTTAAGAAGCTTTGAGCTAATTGCCGGAAAGAACGCTGTAAGACCGGATATAGCCGGTCTGATGGGTGCCTATGGAGCAGCTCTGATTGCCAAAGAGCGGTATACCGAGGGATATGAAAGCACCCTTGTAAAGGCGGAGGATCTGGACAGCTTCAGTTTTGACATATCGATGAGAAGATGCGGACTTTGCGGCAATAATTGCTTGCTTACGGTTAATACGTTTTCGGGAGGCAAGGAGTTTATATCCGGTAACCGGTGTGAAAGAGGAGCCGGAGTTGAAAAGAAGCGTGATGACATTCCCAATCTTTTTGATTATAAATATAAAAGGTTGTTTTCATACAAACCCTTGGATAAAAATGAGGCGATAAGGGGTACTGTAGGTATTCCGAGGGTACTTAATCTATATGAAAATTACCCCTTCTGGTTTACGTTTTTTACCGAGCTGAAGTACAGGGTTGAGTTGTCTCCAAGGTCTTCTAAAAAAATATATGAGCTGGGAATGGAGACAATACCTTCGGAGTCTGCTTGTTACCCTGCAAAGATTGTTCATGGGCATATAATGAGCTTGATTAACAAAAATGTAGACATAATATTTTATCCCTGTCTACCCTATGAAAAAATAGAGTACAGCGATTGCGACAACCATTACAATTGTCCTATGGTAACTTCCTATCCGGAAGTGATAAAGAACAACATGGATATATTGAAAGACAGCGGCATAACGTTCTTGAACCCATTCTTACCTATGGACGATAAAAAGAGACTGAAGGAAAGACTGTGCCAAGTGTTTAAAGAATTCGGTATCAGCCGGAATGAGATAAATGAGGCTGTTGACAAGGCTTGGCTCGAGGATGAAAATGTAAGACAAGATATTAGAAAAAAAGGAGAAGAAACATTAGAGTATCTTGAAAAAACCGGGAAAAAGGGCATTGTTTTGGCTGGGCGTCCTTATCACATAGATCCTGAAATAAATCACGGTATACCCAATATTATTACCGGGTTTGACATGGCCGTCCTTACGGAGGATTCGATAGCCCATTTGGGAAAAATCCAGCATCCTTTGAGAGTTGTTGACCAATGGATGTATCATTCCAGGTTGTACAGGGCTGCGAGCTTTGTGAAGGAAAAAAGCAACCTTGAACTGGTTCAGCTCAACTCCTTTGGCTGCGGTCTGGATGCAGTGACCACCGACCAGGTTGAAGAAATACTTTCAAGCAGTAATAAAATATATACGGTCCTGAAAATCGATGAGATTGATAACCTGGGAGCGGCAAAGATTCGTATAAGGTCGTTGAAGGCTGCCATGGATGAAAGGGATAAGAACGGATTCAAGCCTGAAAAGGGAGATGCCAGCTGTAAAAAGGTGCTTTTTACGAAGGAAATGAAGGAAAAGCACACCATTTTGGTTCCTCAGATGTCACCGATTCATTTTCAGTTTTTGGAGGAGGCGTTCAGGGTTTCCGGTTACAACCTGAAAGTATTGCCTTATGTGGATAAAAACGCCGTTGATGAAGGGCTTAAGCATGTTAACAACGATGCCTGCTATCCTTCAATAATTGTGGTGGGACAGCTTATGGAAGCCTTAAAGTCCGGAGAATATGACCTTAATAACGTTTCGTTGCTGATTTCTCAGACCGCCGGGGGATGCAGGGCTACAAACTATATTGGGTTCATTAGAAAAGCACTTAAGGATGCGGGACTATCCCATATACCTGTATTATCCTTAAATTTTGCGGGCTTGGAAAAGAATCCGGGATTTAAAATTACACCGGGAATGGTAAACAAAGCCCTTATGGCTGTTGTCTACGGCGACTTGCTGATGAGGGTATTGTATAGAGTAAGACCCTATGAGAGAATAAGCGGCTCTGCGAACCTTTTATATGAAAAATGGGTGCCCATATGCAAGGAGTCGGTAAGAACAGGCTCTCATAAAACCTTCAAAGAGAATATCTATAAAATAGTAGAGGAATTTGACAATCTGGATGTATATAATATCAGAAAGCCCAGGGTCGGTCTGGTAGGGGAGATTCTTGTCAAATTCCACCCTCAAGCCAACAACAATGTTGTTGACATAATTGAGAAAGAGGGAGCCGAGGCAGTAATGCCGGACTTAACCGACTTTTTACTGTATTGTGCTTATAATGAAAACTTTAAATATACCCATTTATCCGGAAAAAGAATTGACCGCACAATAAAAAATTTGGCAATTTATCTTATAGAGTTTTACAGAAGGCATTTGAAAAATGCGCTTGAGCAGAGTAAGCGTTTTACTCCGCCCTGTGCAATATCTGAGCTGGCAGAAATGGCATCCGATATTTTATCCGTCGGAAATCATACAGGAGAAGGCTGGTTCTTGACTGCGGAAATGATAGAACTTATAAGGAGCGGTGTACCCAACATAGTGTGTATGCAGCCTTTTGCTTGTTTGCCCAATCATGTAACCGGCAAGGGTATGATAAAGGAACTTAGACGGCGGTATCCGGAATCCAATATTGTTGCGGTGGATTATGATCCAGGAGCCAGTGAAGTAAATCAGTTAAACAGAATTAAGCTTATGCTGTCTGTGGCATTTAAGAACCTTCATAATGCTGAAAAGGATTATGTGGAGAAGGACAGCATATATGAAGAAAGCAAAGGCAAGAACGAGAAAGTCAAGACCTTGGTATAAACTTCGGATTCATAAAAAAAGGGCTTTGAGCCTCGTCGTTTTTAAGACTTTTGGGGGAAAGACTAAAAACGGTGGGGTTCAAAGCTCTTAATTTATATTGGAAAGCAAAAAGACTGAAATACTATGTAACAGATCAAATAAACGTTGTCGTATAAAGATAATTAACAATTAATAAAACATTGCCCTCTCCGAGAGGATGCTGTCGATGCTCTTAATGCTGATATAGGGGTCATAAGAGTCAACACTTTTTAAGAATTGATTTTTGGTTAAGAGATTGCGGTGCCCGCAGCACTCACAAACAAAATTCAGACCGTTTAGCTTTGAAATTTCGACTTCCGGTAGATTCAATAAAACAGACTTACAGTTGTAGCAGAACAATGTCTTAGAGTTGTGCATGCATAATCCTCCTTTTTTGTACATAGATTTGGTTTTGAAATAAGCAGAATATATCTATTATAGAAAGTGAATTCTTTCACAGATGTATTTTATTTTAATATAAACCTTACTGCATTTAAAGCTAATTACCGTATTTATTAATAATCGACATTAAACGTAAGGAAAATCAACATTATGTTGCAGATTATCGGATAAAATTAAGAAAAGAAACAATCTGTTTACATATCCTGTATCACATATCTATTATATATTTTTTTATAAATAAAATCAATAGTAGTCATTTTAAAAAAATTCATGAATATAATCTATACAAAGAAATGCAGTTACGTTGAAAATCATAGGGATTTTTAAATTACACGGGTCTTAACGGAGGATAAAATGAAAAGGTACATTTTAAAGAAAAGCAGGATTAAGATTAAAGGGGTTTTTAAGGTTCTTCTAATAATTATTCTTTCGGTAATGGCAATAAAGCTGGGTACAATTGGTGGGGATATACTTTTTAGATGGGATAAGAAAATTATAAGAAGTATTGATGTTGAAAATTACAGGTCCAATCTTAAAGCTACTTTGCCGATAATAGATACTATTTACAACAGCGGCAATGTAAGTGTGTCTTTGACCGGGTATATAAAGGATGTCATACAGGGAATTTTCCATTTTGACATGGACAGCCCCGCTACTATTCTGGGCGCTCAATCACCTTACTTTTTCAGCTATTATATTGATGGCTATCAGAAGCAGCTTGCTCAAAACCAGGGCAGCAAGCCTTATTTCTATATTGCTGAAATTGAGGGATCCGATATTCCCAAGGATGAGAAAAAAAATCCGGAAAAATCCGCACCGGAACCTACTTACCCGGCCAGCAGTATATCTTACACCGTGGAAGAGGACGATAGAAAGGGCACTCCTGAGAATAACCCTGTTACATATAATGATATTGCAATAAGCAATAACGATACTAATTACAAGATTGATATAAAGGAGCTTATGAGCGAGCCTTTAAAACTCAACTTTGACAAAAAAGGTCCGAAGGTATTGATTTATCATACCCATACCAATGAGGCATATCTCAAGGATATTTCAGAGTTGGAAAAAAGTGGAGTTCCTAGCAGAACTAACGATGCCAGATACAATGTTGTACGCATTGGAGAAGAGCTTGCCAATATCTTTAGAAAAAAGTACGGAATTGAAGTAATTCACAACGCCACCATGCATAATTACCCCTCAGATACCGGATGCTATGCGAGATCTTTAAACACTGCCACCAGCATTTTAAAAAGTTATCCGTCTATTAAAATTGTTTTGGATCTCCATAGGGATGGCTTGGGAGGAGAGAAAAAACTGAGGGTTGCAACCCAAATTAATAACAAGAGCGTAGCCAGGATAATGTTTGTTGTCGGGACAGATGCCGCAGGGCTTGAGCATCCCAATTGGAGAGAAAATCTGAAACTTGCCATAACTCTCCAGCAAAAATTAAATGAAAAATATCCCGGAATTACAAGGCCGATTTATATAAGCTATAACCGGTATAACCAGCATTTAACTCCGGGAGCCTTGATAGTTGAAATAGGAGGGGACGGCAATACCATTGATGAATGCCTTGAAAGCACCAAATATTTGGCCGAAGTAATAAGTGAAGTTATAAATAATAAATAAGAATAAAGTGGGAATAATTAATGTAAGATTACTTAAGATAAATGGGGTTTGTTAATGAGTAGGCTGGAAAAGTTTAGGAAAATAAGGGTTATGAGAAGAAGGTGCATATTTGTTTGCATTTTTTCTTTTTTACTTATGTTCTCAGGAATACTTGTTGCGGACAAGTCCATCAATGAGCTTATGAACAGGGAAAAGAGACCGGATATTGTCTCGATAATGAAATATAAAGAAGACTATTATATAAAAATTTTTAACAAGTATATTTTGATAAATACAGAATACATAAAAAAGGATATTGATAGGTTTAAAGAGTGGTTATCGGATAAATTTTAATGTTTATGGCAAAAAGTGTGGAAAAACCATTGCGTAACAAGTTGTAGAGCCTGTAAATACCGCGAGGAAAGGGCGAGCATTGTCTGAAGGGCAGAGGATCTTGCCCGGTTCCGACGGGTATTTACAGGCTTTAGACTTCCAAAGCTTAAGTTTCTTTAATATTTTTTCACATTTAGTGGGATATTTTTAAATTCAGAGTGACTTTACGAATTTAACCGACTAACCGTTTATTAGTATTGTGCAAAAAAAATTCTTCTTTTTGATTCATTATTATGTTATAATAATTTGCTGAAAAACCTATAAAACCATTAAATTTAGAAATATACTCCCATATTTAGCAGGAGGATGAATAGATGATAAGTGAAAGTCAAAAAAGAATAAGAAATTTCTGTATAATTGCACATATAGACCATGGTAAATCGACTCTTGCGGATAGGCTTTTGGAAGCTACCGGTGCTCTTACCGAAAGGGAAATGGAGGACCAGGTTTTGGATAACATGGATATTGAGCGTGAGAGGGGAATCACTATTAAAGCTCAGGCCGTTCGTATGGTATATAAAGCCGATGACGGAGAAGAGTATATTCTAAACCTTATTGATACACCGGGACATGTGGATTTTAATTATGAGGTATCCAGAAGTCTTGCAGCGTGTGAAGGAGCGATACTTGTAGTTGATGCGGCACAAGGTATCGAAGCACAGACATTGGCCAATGTGTATCTTGCTTTAGAACACAACCTTGAAATATTGCCTGTGATTAACAAGATAGATCTTCCCAGTGCCCAACCGGACGTGGTCAAAAAAGAAATAGAGGATGTCATAGGGCTGGATTGCTCGGAGGCTCCCCTTATTTCTGCCAAAAACGGTATCAATATAGAGGCTGTTCTCAAGAATGTGGTAAGTATGGTTCCCTATCCGAAGGGCGATGTGGATGCTCCTCTTCGTGCCCTTATTTTTGACTCCTATTATGACAGCTACAAGGGAGTTATTGTATATATAAGGGTAGTAGAGGGAAAGGTCAAGGTAGGCGACGAGATAAGGATGATGAATACCAAAAAGGATTTTGTGGTCACTGAGGTAGGCTATATGAAGCCCGGCAGCCATGTCAGTTGCTCTGAGCTTTTAGCCGGAGAAGTAGGTTATATAGCAGCAAGCATAAAGAATGTCAAGGACACAAGAGTGGGAGATACGGTTACCTTGGCAAAAAATCCTGCCAAAGAACCTCTTCCCGGATATAAGAAGGTAAATCCCATGGTCTTTTGCGGTATTTATCCTGCAGATGGATCAAAATACGGAGATCTCCGTGATGCATTGGAAAAACTGCAGCTCAATGATGCTTCACTGACCTTTGAACCGGAATCCTCCGTTGCCCTGGGTTTCGGCTTCCGATGCGGCTTTTTGGGACTTCTTCATATGGAAATAATACAGGAACGGTTAGAAAGGGAATTTGATTTTGACCTGGTAACTACCGCACCCAGTGTTATATATAAAGTTATAAAGACCAACGGGGAGACACTATATATAGACAACCCCACCAATTTGCCGCCGGTGGCTGAGATAGACAGTATGGAGGAGCCCATTGTTAAAGCAACCATTATGAGTCCTACGGAGTTTGTAGGTAATATTATGGAATTGTCTCAGGAGAGACGCGGAGTATACAAGGATATGACATATATTGATGAAGGCAGGGTAATGCTGACTTATGAAATGCCCCTTAATGAAATAATATATGACTTCTTTGATGCATTAAAATCAAGGACCAAGGGGTATGCATCCTTGGATTATGAGTTATTGGGGTATAGAGAATCGGATCTAGTTAAGCTGGATATTATGCTTAACGGAGAAATTGTTGATGCATTGTCCTTTATTGTCCATAAGGAAAAGGCATATGCCAGGGGCAGAAGAATTGCTGAAAAGCTCAAAGATACAATTCCGAGACAGCAATTTGAGATTCCTATACAGGCATGTATCGGCGGAAAAATTATTGCCAGGGAAACGGTTAAGGCATATAGAAAGGATGTCTTGGCAAAGTGCTATGGTGGAGACATAACCCGTAAGAAAAAGCTTTTGGAAAAGCAAAAAGAGGGTAAAAAACGTATGCGTCAGGTAGGAAGTGTTGAGGTTCCTCAAGAAGCATTTATGAGTGTTTTGAAGCTTGATACTTGATAAAGACGGTGTTAACATGAGAAATAATGAGAAAAAACTGGGAATATACATTCATATACCTTTTTGCAAAGCAAAGTGCTTGTATTGTGATTTTAATTCACTTCCATGCAGGGATGATTTTGTCCCTGCATATTTTAATGCGCTTAAAAAGGAAATAGCATTTTATGCCGGAAGACTCAACGGATACGGAATTAAAACTGTGTTTATAGGAGGAGGGACTCCGTCCTATGTTGATGCACATTATATATATGAAGTAATTGCACATATGAAAAACTTGTTTGATATGGGTGAATGCCGTGAGATTACTATCGAGACCAATCCGGGGACTCTCAGCATTGATAAGCTCACGGCATACAGGTCAATGGGAATAAACAGGCTGAGTATTGGACTTCAGGCGTGGCAGAACCGACTTTTATCCCAATTGGGAAGAATTCATAAGGTTGAAGAATTTGTCGAAAATTACAACCTTGCCCAAAAAGCGGGCTTTGAAAATATAAATGTGGATCTGATTTTCGGAATTCCCGGTCAGACCTTTGGCGATTGGGCAGAGACTTTAGAATGTACCGCAGAATTGGAGCCGGCTCATCTATCATGCTATAGTTTGATAATAGAAGAAGGCACGGTATTCGGGACAAGATTTGAAAGAGGGGAGCTTGTTCCGGTGGAAGATGAGCTGGACAGGAGGATGTATTGGCATACAATTGAAAAATTAAAATCTTTGGGCTATAAGCATTATGAAATATCCAACTTTTCAAAGGAGGGCTTTGAATGTGCCCACAATTTGATTTACTGGAAAGAACGTGAATATGTTGGACTTGGTGCCGGCGCCCATTCATATTTTAGCGGCCGCAGGTTTAATAATGTTTATGGGATTGAAAAGTATATAAGCACGTTAAGCCAAGGATGTTTACCGGTAGAGAATCCTATTGATATTTCAAAAGAGGATGAAATGTCGGAGTTCATGATGCTGGGATTAAGACTTGTTGACGGCGTAAGTGCCAAGGAATTTGAAGAAAGGTTTGAAAGAGGCTTGTTAGATAAATTTGGAAGTCAAATAGAAAGCCTTTTGGAAAGGAAACTAATTGAAGTGGATAATGGATTTGTTAAACTTACCCGGTTGGGTCTGGATCTTGCAAATCAAGTGTTTATAGAATTTGTATGACTTTTGGATGGGAAGAATAAGCTTTTTGGTTAAAGCAAATAATAATCCACAAAAATATCTTGACAAAAGAAACCTAGGGTGGTATTTTAAGAATAGTATTAGCACTCAATGAGGTAGAGTGCTAACAAAGGGGTGATAGTGATGTTATTGGACGATAGAAAGAAGAGGATACTTCAGTCAATTATCGACGACTACATCAATACTGCCGAACCCGTTGGATCTAGAACAGTTGCCAGAAAACACGAATTTGGTCTCAGTTCAGCAACCATTAGAAACGAAATGGCTGATTTGGAGGAAATGGGGTATATAAAACAGCCCCATACTTCTGCGGGACGAATTCCGTCTGACCAGGGATACAGGTTTTATGTGGATCAACTAATGAAAACCAGTCAATTGACTGTTGAAGAGATGCTAAGTATTAAGTCCGCCTTGGATGTTAAGATAAATGAGCTTAATCAGCTGCTAAGACAGATTTCGGTTGCAATGTCAAAGATTACAAGGTATACTTCAATGGCAGCTACACCTGAAAGGAAAAACAGTGTTATAAAAAATATACAGGTGGTGCCGGTTGAAAGGGGGAGGGCACTTGTTATTGTCATAACTAATTCAGGCATAGTTAAGAATAGCCTTATTACTATTCCCGAAACGGTTACACCGGAGTATTTGATATTTGTTAACAATGTGTTGAATGAGAAGCTGGTGGGCCTTACAATTGAGCAGATAAACATGCCTGTAATTAGTGAGATAGAGGTTTTGATAAGTCCTTCTCAGGAAGTGTTAATGCCTATTTTAAACGGTGTTACTGATTGTATCAATCAGATAGACAGCTCCGAGGTTTATCTTGAAGGCACTATAAATATGTTGAATTATCCCGAGTTTAGTGATGTGGATAAGGTTAAAGATTTTCTGTGCCTTATGGATAAAAAAGAGCTTTTGGGAAGGATGCTTAATGAATTGTCTCAGAACAACGGCAGTGTTACCATTAAAATCGGCGAAGAAAATAAAATTGAAAAAATGAAGGATTGCAGCCTTGTTACAACAACTTATAGAGTTGGAAATATTGCTATTGGTACTATAGGAGTTATAGGTCCGACAAGGATGGATTATTCCAAGGTATTGGCTGCTATAAATTTCATGAAAAGCAAGATAGTAGATGAAGTGGAGAAATTTTTGGGGAAAAACCTGGATCATCCTTGAAAACTATTAAAGACTAAAACTGATCGATGAGGGAGGGTATATAATCTTGAAGGAGAAGGAAACAGACAACCAAAAGGAAAAAGAGCAGGATAATTGTCAGACCGACAACAATGAAGAGGTAAACAACGAAGAGACAAATCAGAATGATAATATTCCTGAAAAGGAAGAGTCTGCTTGCAATCAGGAGATGGAGCAGCTTAAAAATGAGCTTGAGGAAAAATCTAAAAAATGTGAAGAATATTTTAATATGCTCCAAAGAACTGCGGCAGAGTTTGATAACTATAAGAAAAGAACCGCAAAGGAAAAAGAATCTATATATACTGATGCCACTGTCGATGTAATTGCTGCTTTTTTACCGGTGGTTGACAATATTGAGCGGGCTATTGCAGCATTTTCAAATGAGATTGATGCTGCATCGCTAAAAGAAGGAGTCGATCTGGTTTATCGCCAGTTCAAGGATGTTATGGGTAAATTAGGGGTTGAGGAAATTAAATCCGTAGGGGAAAAATTTGACCCCAATCTACATAACGCCGTGATGCATGTTGAAGACCCGGAATATGATGAAAGTGTAATTATTGAAGAATTTCAAAAAGGTTATATATTGAAGGACAGGGTAATAAGATACAGTATGGTTAAGGTTGCAAACTGACTTATTATTCTTTGTTAAATCGAAAAATTTATTTTATGGTTAAGGAGGATGATATTGATGTCAAAAGTTATTGGTATAGATCTCGGTACCACAAACTCATGTGTGGCTGTTATGGAAGGTGGCGAACCCGTTGTAATTCCAAATTCGGAGGGAGGAAGAACCACTCCTTCGGTTGTCGCTTTTTCGAAAACTAATGAGAGGCTTGTGGGCCAGGTTGCAAAAAGACAGGCTATAACCAATCCTGAGAGAACAATTATATCTATAAAGAGAGACATGGGTACTGACCGGAAGGTTAAGATTGACGACAAGAGTTATACTCCGCAGGAAATATCGGCAATGATTCTTCAAAAAATAAAGGCTGATGCAGAGAGCTATCTTGGTCAGCCGGTTACAAAGGCAGTTATAACCGTACCTGCTTATTTCAGCGACTCCCAAAGGCAGGCTACTAAGGATGCCGGTAAGATTGCAGGTCTTGAGGTTTTAAGAATAATCAATGAACCGACGGCTGCAGCTCTTGCTTATGGACTTGATAAGGAAACCGATCAGAAGATTCTCGTTTTTGACCTTGGCGGAGGAACCTTCGATGTATCCATACTGGAAATCGGTGACGGAGTTTTCGAAGTGTTGGCAACCAGCGGAAATAACAGGCTGGGTGGAGATGATTTTGACGACAGGATAATAAATTATTTGGTTGATACCTTCAAAAGAGAGAACGGAATTGACCTTAGAAATGATAAAATGGCTATGCAAAGGCTTAAGGAAGCAGCAGAAAAGGCAAAAATCGAGCTTTCCGGTGTTACTACAACAAATATTAACCTGCCTTTCATTACTGCTGATGCATCAGGACCGAAACACCTTGATATGACGTTGTCAAGGGCAAAATTCGATGAGCTTACGGCAGATTTGGTGGAAATGACAATGGAGCCGACAAGGAAGGCTATGACGGATGCAGGTCTGACGCCGGACAAGATCGATAAGATTCTTTTGGTTGGCGGATCCACAAGAATTCCTGCCGTTCAGGAGGCAGTTAAGAAATATTTCGGCAAAGAACCTTTTAAAGGTATAAATCCTGACGAATGTGTAGCAATAGGTGCTGCTATTCAGGCCGGAGTACTTACCGGAGAAGTAAAGGATCTTTTGCTGCTGGATGTAACTCCGCTGTCTCTTGGAATCGAAACACTGGGTGGTGTATTCACTAAGCTTATTGAGAGAAATACCACAATACCTACAAAAAAGAGTCAGATTTTCTCCACGGCTGCAGACGGTCAGACAGCTGTAACCGTAAGGGTATTCCAGGGAGAAAGAGCTATGGCGGCAGACAACAAGCTTTTGGGAGAATTTAATCTTGACGGTATACCACCGGCACCGAAGGGTGTTCCTCAAATTGAAGTAACCTTTGATATCGATGCCAACGGTATTGTGCATGTTTCGGCTAAAGATTTGGGTACAGGAAAAGAACAGAATATTACAATAACGGCATCTACCAATTTGTCGGAAAGTGACATTGAAAAGGCTGTAAATGAAGCCAAGAAATATGAAGAAGAGGACAGAAAGAGAAAAGAAAGCGTGGAAATCAGAAATAATGCTGATTCCATGGTATTCCAATCCGAAAAGACCTTAAGAGATCTCGGAGATAAACTGAGCAGCGAAGATAAATCCAAAATTGAGGCAGAAATTGAAAAGGTAAAAGAAGCTTTAAAGGGTACCGATACAGAGGCAATCAAGAAGGCTACGGAAGACCTGCAGAAGGCATTCTATGATATATCCTCAAAGATATACCAGCAGACTCAGGCAAATCCGGGTTCCGGTCCTAATCCTGGTGCACAGGGCGGTGCCGACGGAGGACAGGAGAATGTTTATGACGCCGATTACAAAGTAGTTGATGAAGATAACAAATAGTTAACGTTTATTCCGGCAGTGAGATATCATGCTTCAATGATAAGCAAAGAGCAAAGCGTTTTTTGAAAGTGCAATTAATATTTCTTGACCGGAACGTTTAACGGCATAAAGGCCAAAGTCATGAAGATGGCTTTGGCTCTTTTACGTAACCGTGCAAATTGCTTCTTCACATAATATGCCTGTTGTTTATAATAACTAACTTTCGTTGCAGTACAATGCTCCTATGTGGTATAATCTGAAAGAAGATAGAAGAGGATTTGGACAGATTTAAAATACACAATGCGACATACCGTTCGGTTAATATAGAATTTTATACGGAGGAGTTGGTTGGATGGCTGGCAAAAGGGATTATTATGAAGTCCTTGGAGTGGAAAAAGGTGCATCCGATGCTGAAATAAAAAAGGCTTACAGGAAGCTGGCTAAGCAATATCATCCCGATATGAATCCCGGAGATAAGACTGCCGAAGCCAAATTTAAAGAAATAAATGAAGCTTATGAGGTTTTGAGTGACGCGCAGAAACGGGCTCAATATGATCAATTCGGGCATGCTGCAACCGATGGTAGCGGTTTTGGCGGATTCGGAGGCTTTGGCGGTTTTGGAGACTTTGATTTTGGCGGATTTAGCGATATATTTGAAACATTTTTCGGTGGAGGCGGATTTAGCAGCAGATCTACCCGTAGCGGAAGAGGTCCCCAGAGAGGAGCCGATATCAGGCAGACCATTGAAATAAGCTTTGAAGAGGCTGCCTTTGGCGTTCAGAAGGAGATAACGGTAAACAGGATGGAGATTTGCTCGACTTGTAACGGTACGGGATCAAAACCGGGACATCAGCCCTCTACTTGCCATCAGTGTAACGGTACGGGTCAGGTACAATATAAACAGCGCACACCTTTTGGCCAGTTTGTCAATATAAGAACCTGTGATGTGTGCCATGGTGAGGGTAAAATAATTACACAGCCTTGTGAGAGCTGCGGTGGCAAAGGACGGGTTAGAAAACATTCAAAATTGGTGGTTACTATACCTGCCGGAATCGGTGACGGGCAGACAATTTCAGCAAGAGGTGAAGGAGAACCCGGTACCAGAGGCGGACCTTCCGGAGACCTTTTTTTATCCATAAGAGTAAAGCCCCATCCTATATTTAAGAGGGACGGTTATGATATATTCTGTGAAATTCCGATAACTTTTGTGCAGGCAGCACTGGGTGCCGAGATTGAGGTTCCTACTCTTGACGGCAAGGAAAAGATATCTATTCCTGAAGGAACTCAGACCGGTACCGTATTTAAGTTAAAGGGTAAGGGAATACCTATACTTAGAGGAACAGGAAGGGGAACGCAGCATGTTAAAATAAATGTTGAGGTTCCTAAAAAACTAAATGAAAAGCAGAAGGAAGTTTTAAGGCAATTTGCCGAATTATTAGGCGACGAGGTACATGAGCAGAGGAAAAGCTTTTTTGATAAAATGAGGGATGCTTTAGGCATGTAAAACGGAGGACAAATAATGAAGTGGAATGAAATCAGGATTAAGACAAGCGAGGAAGCGTGTGATGCAGTATCTTACATGCTTACTTCAATAGGTGCAGGGGGAGTCGCCATAGAAGATCCCAATGACATAAAAAAGGAGATATTAAAGCCCAATTCATTGGACTATGCCGATGAAGAGTTTGTGAAGTCATTGGGAGAAGATGTGGTTATAAAAGCGTATTTTCCCGGAGAAGAGAATGTTTCCGAAATTATTGCTCTGGTGAAGGAAAAGCTGACTTACATTAATAATTTTCTAAATGTAGGCGAAGGCTATGTCGGTTATTGTGAGGTTGATGATGAAGACTGGAGTACATCGTGGAAGAAGTATTATAAGCCCTTTGAGTTGGCAGAGGGTTTGGTGGTTAAACCGACATGGGAAAAATACGATAATAAAGACGGTGAAATTGTAATTGAATTGGACCCCGGTATGGCATTCGGTACCGGAACTCATGAAACGACGAAGATGTGTGCCGTTTTTCTTAGCAAGTATATGAAAAACGGGTATAATGTCATTGATGTTGGATGTGGCTCGGGCATTTTAACGATAATATCATGTAAGCTTGGTGCAGCAAAGGTTACTGCTGTTGATATCGATGAGGTCGCAGTAAAAGTCACAAAAGAGAATTGTGAGGTAAACAAGGTAGGGGATACGGTAACTGCCTTTAAGGGTGTTTTGACCGATATAAAAGATGAAAAGGCGGATGTTGTTGTTGCCAATATTATAGCCGATGTTATAATAGACTTGTCTTCAAGCATACCGCAATATTTAAAGGAAGACGGAATTTTTATTACTTCAGGCATCATTAAGGAGAGAAAAGATGAGGTATTAAGCAAATATCTAAGCCGGGGATTTAAATGCGAGGATACAATTGAGATGGGAGAATGGGTGGCGATGGCTTTAAGATGTCCAGGTTCTTTGTAAACAGCTCAAACATATCCGGTGATTCGATTATTATTTCCGGCGAAGATGTTAATCATATAAAAAGGGTATTGAGACTGGGAATCGGTGACATTATAACGGTTACCGACGGCAGCGGTATTGACTATAGAGTTGAAATTGCAAAACTCAATGAATCTGCGATTGAGACCAGAATAATCGAATCCGTTAAAAATTTAACAGAGCCCCCTGTTGAAATTGTTCTTTATCAGGGGTTGCCCAAATCCGATAAAATGGAATATGTTATACAAAAAGGTGTGGAACTTGGACTTAGAGGGATTGTTCCTGTTATCACGGAAAGAACCGTTGTAAAACTGGACAGCAAAAAAGATGAGCAAAAGAAATGTGAGAGATGGAACAGAATATCTATGGAAGCAGCAAAGCAATCCAACAGGGGTATTATTCCTCATGTGGAATTGCCGATAGATTTTAAAAAGGCTGTAATTGCCGCAAAAGATTATGATATTTCTCTGATTCCCTACGAAAAGGAGAAAAGCAACGGACTGAAAAATATAATATTTAATAGACCTGATGCAAAAAGAATTTCAATATTTATCGGACCGGAAGGCGGTTTTACCGAAAAAGAAGTAGAGATGGCTGTTGAAAACGGGATACATCCTGTGACCTTGGGACCTAGAATACTAAGGACGGAAACAGCCGGAATAGCTGTTTTGTCAATACTGATGTATGAATTAGGAGATGTGGGCAAATGAATACTCTCAGGTTTGTTGTTGTTGATGATGCGGTTTTTATGCGCACATTGCTGAAAAAGATGATTGAGGAAGAAAAGAACTATAAGGTAGTTGGTGAGGCTTCAAACGGTTATGAGGCTATTGAACAGGTAAAAATATTCAAGCCCGATATAGTAACCCTGGACATAACAATGCCTGAAATGGACGGTATTGCTGCTATCAGTGAGATACTAAAGCATAGCCCCGATACAAAGATTATTATGGTTTCGGCAATGGGCCAGCAAGCTATGGTGATAGATGCAATAAAGCTCGGGGCAAAAGATTTTATAGTTAAGCCCTTTGATAAAACCAGGGTAATGCAGGCAATAAAAAATGTTACCGAAAATGCCTAATATGCATTTGTGCATTTAAAGGGTAAACTATAGGGGTATAGATACCTTATTGATAAATATTGTTTTTTTTGCTGGTGTCAGCCGGAATGTTTTCCAAGATGAAGGAAATGGGAGATATTAAGAAAAAACATATAAAAATTAAAGCAAAAGCCTTTTAATTGTCTAAAATTATGTTATAATACCTATTGGAAATAAAGAAAACCCATGAAGGGGATGTACAGCTATATGATTAAAAGTATGACCGGATTCGGAAGGGGCAAAATTGAAGACGGCGGCAAAGAATTGATGGTTGAAATAAAAACGGTAAACCATAGATATTGCGATATTTATATTAAAATGCCACGGCAGATATCCTTTTTGGAGGATAAGGTCAGAGAAGTTATAAGGAAGAAAATATCGAGAGGAAAAGTCGATGTTTATATAACTTACGATGATTTTAGCGAAGATTCAAAGGATATTATTATAGATAGGGCCTTGGCTGAAGCTTACAATAGAAGTGTTCAGCTTTTGAGGGATGAATTCGGGTTGAAGGATGATATTTCGGTATCCCTTATAGCCAGATTTCCCGATGTTTTAAGGGTGGAAAAACCCGAAGAGGATGAGGAGAAAATTTGGAGTCTTTTAAGTGTAGCATTAAATGATGCCCTTGATGCTTTAATTAATATGAGGCAGATTGAGGGAGAGGGCTTAATGCATGATTTGCTTGAAAGAACAACCATAATCGAAAATAATATTAAAGAAATTAGCATAAGAGCACCTGAAGTTGTCAAAGAATATAAATGTAAGCTCGAGAACAGAATAAAGGAATTATTGGATCAGCAGATTGTGGATGAAAACCGTTTAGCTATGGAAGTTGCAATTTTTGCAGACAGATGCAGTATTGAAGAGGAACTGGTAAGGTTGGGAAGTCATATAAAGCAGCTTAGGGAAACCTTGAAATTAAGTCAACCGGTGGGAAGGAAACTGGATTTTCTTCTTCAGGAATTGAACAGGGAAATTAATACCATAGGATCTAAAGCAAACGATTTGATCATAACAAACCAAGTTGTTGAGATAAAGAGTGAATTAGAAAAAATTAGAGAGCAGATACAAAATATTGAATGATTTAGGAGGTATTTTAATGAAGCTGATAAATATAGGATTTGGGAATATTGTATCGGCAAACAGACTTGTAGCAATTGTAAGCCCTGAATCCGCTCCGATTAAAAGAATAATACAGGAAGCTAGGGACAGAGGCATGCTCGTTGATGCAACCTATGGGAGAAGAACCAGAGCTGTAATAATAACAGACAGCGACCACATTATTTTATCGGCTGTTCAGCCTGAGACAGTGGCACATAGGCTTAATACCAAGGAAGCAGATCCGGTAGAAGTGGAAGAAGAAGTTGAAGAATAGGGGGAACTTAAAAATGTCCCATGAAGGGCTGTTGGTTGTTGTATCAGGTCCGTCCGGTGCTGGAAAGGGCACAGTTTTGAAGAGGCTTAAAGACAGCGATGACAGTATTAGATTTTCTATATCGGCTACGACTAGAACAATACGGCAGGGCGAAAAGGAGGGCCTGAATTATTTTTTTAAAACCCGGGATGAGTTTAAATCAATGATTGAAGCGGGTCAGCTTCTTGAATGGGTGGAATATTGCGGCAATTATTACGGAACTCCGAAGGAATATATTGAAACTACCGTAAAAGAGGGATATGACTGTCTCCTTGAAATTGAGGTGGAAGGAGCGGAAAATGTAAAAAAAGCATATCCCGATTGTGTTTTAATATTTATACTTCCACCTTCTTTTGAAGAATTGAAAAGAAGGATAGAGAAAAGAGCGACTGAGGAGCCTGAAATTGTAGCAAAACGGCTTCAGAGGGCAAGAGAAGAAATGGCATATATTGAAAACTACGATTATGTCATAGTCAACGACAAAATAGAAGATGCTGTAGAGAACTTGCGCTCTATATTAAAGGCAGAGAAATTGAAATTAAACCGAAACAGAAAAATGATTGAGCAGTTTAAACATTAAGATTTAAATATTGTATATAATCCTTTAATCAATAAACTGAAGGAGGGTATGCTTAACTATGAAGGATCAAAACGAAAACAAATCTACTATGATTGAACCCGGTATAAGCTCATTGCTTTCTAAAGTTGACAGTAGATATACCCTGGTAGTAGCTACCGCAAAAAGGGCGAGACAGCTTACGGAGGGAGCTCACAAGCTTACCGAATGTAAATCCGACAAGGCAGTTACAATAGCAATAAATGAAATTAATGAAGAAAAAATAACCTACATAAGGACAAAAAGCGGAATCAAATAGCGAATTGTTTTATAAGTTTGTTTTAGTTTTGGGGAGGCGGGAGTAATGTTAAAGGGAAAAACAGTAGTTGTAGGGGTTTGCGGTGGAATAGCCGCTTACAAGTCGGTGGAGATTGTAAGTAGACTGAAAAAGTTAAATGCTGATGTACATGTTATAATGACTGAAAATGCTACGAAATTTGTTCAGCCCCTTACTTTCAGGTCCCTTTCCCATAATCCCGTTTTGATTGACATGTTTGAAGAGCCTAAGGTTTGGGATATTCAGCACATATCTTTAGCTGAGAAGGCGGATCTCATTGTGGTTGCTCCTGCAACAGCCAATATTATCGGCAAGGTTGCTTCCGGAATAGCAGATGATATGCTTTCTACCACTATTATAGCAGCCGATTGTCCGGTTCTTTTTGTACCTGCCATGAACTTCAGAATGTATGAAAATCCTGTTGTTCAACGGAATATTAATACACTGACGGATCTGGGTTATATTTTTATGGAACCCGAATCCGGACAGATGGCATGCGGAACCAGCGGCAAGGGGAGATTGCCATCACCCGAAGCAATTGTAAATTATATTAATGATTTGCTGGCAAAAAGCAAGGATTATTCAGATATGAAGGTACTTATAACCGCCGGTCCGACCAGGGAGGCAATTGATCCTGTAAGGTTTATTACCAATCCTTCATCGGGTAAAATGGGTTATGCAATTGCGGCTGCTGCCTGTGAACGAGGAGCATCGGTCAGGCTGATATCGGGGCCGGTAAATCTTGAAAAGCCCTGTGGGGTTGAAACGGTTTATGTTACCCGTGCAATGGAAATGTATAATGAAGTAATGAAGGTATATAAAAATTATGATGTTTTGATTATGGTAGCTGCGGTAGCAGACTACAGGTGTGCACAAATTGCGGATAGGAAAATAAAGAAGTCTGATGACAATTTAACCATAGAGTTGGTAAGAAACCCTGATATAGCTGCGGAGCTTGGCAAGGTCAAGGGTGACAGAATTTTAGTGGGCTTTAGTGCTGAAACCGATAATCTTTTAAAAAATGCATCGGGAAAGCTTATTTCAAAGAATATGGATATGATTGTAGCCAATGATGTGACCATGGAGGGAGCAGGGTTTGGTGCGGATACCAATGTGGTAAAGCTTATAAAAAGAGGCGGCAATATTGTGGATTTGCCGGTTATGAGTAAAAAAGACGTGGCCCACAGAATATTGGACGAAATTTTAAATATTAAAAATCAAAACGAGATTGATAGAACTTGAAATATTAATGAATATATAAGTAAGGGTTTAAGGAGGCAATGTAATGCAAGTAGAGAAGACAATGGAGAAAATAGTAGCTCTGTCAAAAAACCGGGGATTTGTATATCCGGGATCCGATATATATGGAGGTTTGGCTAATGCTTGGGATTACGGTCCGCTCGGAGTTGAGCTAAAGAATAATGTTAAGAAGGCATGGTGGAAGAAGTTTGTCCAGGAGAACCCATATAATGTTGGTGTGGACTGTGCCATATTGATGAATCCCCAGGTTTGGGTAGCTTCAGGGCATGTGGGAGGATTCAGCGATCCTCTTATAGACTGCAAGGACTGTAAGATGCGCCATAGAGCAGACAAGATGATTGAAGACTGGAATGAGAAAAACGGAGAAAATGTAAAGGTTGACGGTTGGACAAACGAACAATTGGTTGATTACATAAAAGAAAAAGGAGTAACTTGTCCCAATTGCGGTTCCAAAAACTTCACAGATATTCGAAAATTCAACCTTATGTTCAAGACCTATCAGGGAGTTACCGAGGATTCAAAAGCAGAAATTTTTTTAAGGCCTGAAACAGCCCAGGGTATATTTGTAAACTTTAAAAACGTCCAAAGGACAACCAGAAGGAAGATACCTTTCGGTATTGGGCAGATAGGAAAATCCTTCAGAAATGAGATAACACCGGGTAATTTTATTTTCAGGACCCGTGAATTTGAGCAGATGGAGCTGGAATTCTTCTGTAAGCCCGGAGAAGACCTGGAATGGTTCGACTACTGGAAGAACTTTTGCTATAATTGGCTTTTAAACCTTAATATCAATAAAGACAATCTTAAAATGCGTGACCACAGCAAGGAAGAATTATCCCATTACAGCAATGCCACAACTGATATAGAATATAAATTTCCCTTTGGCTGGGGAGAATTATGGGGAATTGCCGACAGAACGGATTTTGACTTAAAGCAGCATGCAGAGCATTCGAAGGAGGATCTATCATATTTTGATCCTAATACAAATGAAAAATACATTCCTTATTGTATAGAACCCTCTTTAGGTGCCGACAGGGTGACTCTTGCTTTTCTGTGTGAGGCATATGATGAGGAAGAAGTGGAAGAGGGAGATATTAGGGTGGTGCTGCGTTTCCATCCTGCCATTGCACCGGTAAAGATAGCTGTCTTGCCCCTTTCAAAGAAGCTTGGGGACGATGCATACAAGGTTTATGAAATGCTTATAAAGAAGTATAACTGTGAATATGACGAGACCGGAAGTATAGGCAAGAGATACAGAAGGCAGGATGAGATAGGTACGCCATATTGTATAACCTTTGATTTCGATTCACTGAATGACCAAAGTGTTACTATTAGAGATCGTGATACCATGCAGCAGGTGAGAGTAAAAATTGATGAACTTTTAACTTATTTTGAAGGGAAGTTTGATTTTTAGTACGTTCAGGTAAGAATTGCATATGTTTTGCGATAATATTTATATTAGTTTGTATTTGTCAGAAATAGTTGACATAATATCGCAATTATTTTATCGGTATAATTGGCTTTACAACAATATATGTAAAGTGAATATCTGTAGGCATTACTTTTTCGGTAATGCCTATTAATTTTCTTTGCCAAAAAGATCGTTTTCGTGTATTATGATATTTGATGATATATACTTTTTATGGTATACATCATGTATAGATAAGTATATAGATAATATTGAAAAAACCTAAGGAGGGGGTTTTGTGCAGGATTGGTTAAGCTTTATTATCGATAATCTGGTTACGGTTGTCGGTTCAGCTTTTCTGGCAGCATTTACGGCAGAAATTATTTTCAACACCAAATTTCGGTTTAAATTGATAGCTGCTTATGCTGTGACGTGCATATTTATTCTAGGGATTATTGTGGGTTTTTCGAATTATGTGCTTGTAATGATTTCACCAAATTTGGCAATGACATTTAGGACCGTTTTTTGCACGGCTACTTTCATTATTTTGCTCAGGTGTTTTTTTAAGTTGAAGCTTATTAAATGTGTTATTTGTGAATTTTTTTATTTGTTATTTCTTGCGATTGGAAATGTTATTGCTTCACTGGTATTTAAAGCCTTTGGTATTGAATATGTTGATGTTAAAATGTCATTGTTAAATAGCATTATCAGTATGGTTATAATTAATTCGGTGGTAATAATAATACTTGCGATAATAAAATCCTTCAAGGTGTTTTCTTCCTTCAATGCAGATATACGGTGGAAGGCTTACAGGACAAATATTATTTATATATGCCTTGTGCTTGTAATTATGACTTTAAACTTTAATTATTATGAAAAATATTCTACGGTAACGGATATAACAACCCTTGCAATAAGTATGCTCCTCCTTATTGTATTTATGTTGTTTTCATTGTTTAACACAAACACTTTTTTCAAGCTTGAAACAAAGAGCCAGGAACTTGAATATCAGATTTTTTACAATAAAGTGTTGGATACTATTATTAAAGACCTTAGAAGGTTTAAACATAACTATAACAATATTCTTTCCGTGTTTGGCGGATATATAAAGAATAAGAAGTGGGATGAGGTGGAAAGATATTATAATGAAATGTGCGGTAATATTTCTAAAGTAAGTTTTTTAGACAACCTTTCAATGGCAAACATCAAAAATGCGGGTGTTCTTTGGCTCATTATGGACAAGTATGAGTATGCCAGAGAAACGCAGGTTGATTTTAAAGTGGTAACGGAAGGCGAGATAAGTGAAATAGGGATGAAAATGTCGGAATTCTGTGAGGTTCTGGGAATTCTTCTGGATAATGCAATAGAGGCAGCCGGCACCAGTGAAAGAAAGGTTGTGGAATTGTTTATAAGAAGCATGGACGGAAATGTAAGCTTTGTTATAGAAAATGCAACTTCGGAAGAAGTAAATGTTGCAAAAGCTTACGAAGAGGGTTATTCGACTAAAGGAGAAGGTCGGGGATTAGGTCTTAGTATTTTGAAGAGAATTATTTCTAAATATGAAAATGTAATGCTAAATACTCAGGCTGAAACATCCAGATTCAGACAGGAATTGATTATTAGACCGTAGTATTAGAAAAGCTCCGGAAGAACCGGAGCTTTTTTAAACTTAATCATATTTTCTTAACGATTCGGGCATTTTAGGCTGTTCGAAGGACCAGGCAACACAGCTGTTGGAGGAAAGTTGGGCGATGCATGCTGCAAACAGTGCCAGAATACCTAACAGTAAAGTAGATATGTTGTAATTTTTAAGCGGTAATATTAGTTTTTTAATCATAACGATCCCTCCTTTCTTGCTTGCTTTATCCGTTTAGAGTTATCCTGCTGGCCGGTTCCATAGCGGTTTCCCATTATTTTATAGGTTATGGGAAGTATGCCTAGGCAAACTGCAAAAATTGAAAAAGCAATCAAGCTTTGATTAAATAAAATTGATACCGACAACTCAGAAAACAGTATAATATAGGCAATAGTTTTCAGCCTTTTTCGCTGCTTTTTACTTGTTACAGGTTTGTTTTCGTGGTCTGAAGGTGCATAGAAGTAAACTGCTAAGGTGCAAAAAGGCATTATAGCCATACAGATTATTATTGGGTTTATAAATGAAAGCCATATCGATAGATACACTGTTCCAAAGGTTATTAGACTGTTTAAAATCAAGCAGCTCATAAAAGTTTTAGCATGGGCTCCTCCTGCAAAGGTTCTTAAAAGACCAAAGCTAATGAGAAATATAACGGTTTCTGTTAAAATATTCAGAAAATAAGCAGTTATAAGAATCATTGCCAGTTTTATCGTGTCGGTGATCCACAAATAAAGACCGTAATGAATTATTTCGGCTTTTCCTTCGTCAACGGATTTTACCTTTGTTTTAATGGCATCGGTTAAATTGCTGCATAGCTTGTGTAATAACGACACATTAACACCATCCTGTTAGATTTTAGTATAATCGGTGAAAGGGTATAATATGCACCTACAACCAGCAGCCCGGGTCTTTTGAATAATAACTGCCGTAATATCCGTATGCAACAGCACGGCATCCTTTACAGTGTTCAAAATTGTCACAAGAACTGCATTTTTCGAGCTTGTCAAAGCGCCTTAATTCCTCTAAAACCGAAGATTCCAAAAATATATCCCATATTTTTTGCTGAGGAAGCTTGCCTATGATTATTGGAAGCCTTCTGCAGGCCATTACTTTGCCGTCAGCTAAAACAGCCAATCCTGCATAACCTATCAAACAACCTCTTTTTATACCGAATCCACCGGGAACGGGATTTTGAGAGGACTCAATGCCCTTTTCATCCTGTACAAGAACCCAAAGGTTGTCTTTGTAGCCAAACCGGGTTTTACAGCCTTTTGCCCTAAGACTCTTGTATTCTTCATTCACTTTCAATAAAAGTTCTTTGTATTCCAAAGGCTCGATAGTTTGATCCTTCAAATTTTTTGCCGATCCTACAGGTACGACCCTGTCAAAATCAAAGCCAGCCAGACCGATTTCAGCTGCCAATTTGATTACGGGAATTAATTGGTCCATGTTTTGCTTGCTTAACGTAAACATGCACATGGAATCGATTCCTGCTTTGTTGAGAACTTCAAAAGCCCTTAATGCGTCTTTGAAGCTCCCGGGTTTTCTGAAACGGTCATGGGTGTCCGAAAGACCGTCAAGGCTTATTTGATACATGGATACACCGTATTCCTTAAGCCGCATAGCTGTGTCATAATCCAGGTGATATGAGTTTCCGGCAATTCCGATGGGATAAAGGTTTCTTTTTGCAGTGTACTTTAATATTTCAAAGAAGTCTTCACGAAGCAAGGGATCGCCGCCTGTAAAATAAATACATCCTTTTCTTGATAAGTCCCTTATGGTATCGCTAAAATCATCTATAATTGCTTTGCAGTCTGAAAGAGACAGCTCATTTTTGGTTTCCGATTCATAAAAGGGTGAGCCATACATATAACAATGAGTGCATTTTTGATCACATTTTGCGGTTATGTGCCACTGGAGAAAGAACACCGGTTGTCCTGTTTTAGAATCCGTAAGACAAACACACATTTGATATCAGCCCCATCTGAATTAAAATGCTGATTAATTATATGAACCTCCAAGAAATGAAATAAAAAAGAATACAAACATAATTATATGAAATAAATTTTTTACTTATAATACAATAATAAAATATTATAATAAAATTGAGAAGTATTTTCGTACAAAAAGCGTTTTTTTTATGCTAAAAAGCATAATATGTTACTTATAGAAGAAAAATGTCGTTTTGAAGGGAATAAGCATCTGTTAAGAAAAAGTATGAAAACTGCAATTTTGGGGAAGTTTATTAAGGTAATCCCGCTTAAGAAAAGTTTTTTAAGAAAAATGATAAGTTTTAAAAAAAAGTAATGAAAAAAAATAATTATATGTTATAATTAGATGGGTTAAGGGATAAAAAGCTTACAAATTATTTTATCAAACCTCAAATTTATTAATAATAGAGAGAAAATAAAATAATACTATTTAATACATAGAAGTCGATTTGTGAACCGGGATGGGCGAAATAGAGCTTTAGAGGTGTGGAAGAAGCCTATTTTTAGGGATGTTTTTCTAAATACATATTGAAAACATTATAGGCTTTTTACTGTTTTAAAGCTTTATAGGAAAACCTTCCTGTTTCACAGTTCAGAATAAAAAAAAGAATAGGAGGTTTTTTTATGGCAAAGTATGTGTATTTATTTAGCGAAGGTAATGCATCAATGAGAAACCTTCTCGGAGGTAAGGGTGCTAACCTTGCAGAAATGACAAGTTTAGGACTTCCTGTACCAAGAGGATTTACTGTAACGACCGAGGCTTGTACACGCTATTATCAGGATGGAAAGGTTATAGCAAAGGAAATAGAAGATGAAATATATTCTATGTTGGCGAAGACTGAAGAAATAGTTGGTAAAAAATTCGGTGACCCGTCAAATCCGTTTCTTGTTTCAGTTCGTTCCGGTGCAAGAGCATCCATGCCCGGTATGATGGATACAATATTAAACCTTGGATTGAATGATGAAGTTGTGGTTGGTCTTGCAAAGCTTACAAACAATGAAAGATTTGCATATGACAGCTATAGAAGGTTTATTCAAATGTTCAGCGATGTAGTTATGGAAGTGGAAAAGAATAAGTTTGAAAAAATTCTCGATGATGTAAAGGAAGAGAATCATGTAACTTTAGACACTGAACTTACCGCTGAGAACCTTAAGGAAGTGGTGAAAAGGTACAAGGAGCTTTACAAGAAGGAAAAGGGAACAGATTTCCCGCAGGATCCGAAAGTTCAGTTGATGGAAGCAGTTAAAGCTGTTTTCCGTTCATGGGACAACCCCAGGGCAATTGTTTATAGAAGATTGAATGATATACCCGGTGACTGGGGTACTGCCGTAAACGTTCAGGAAATGGTATACGGTAACATGGGAAATGATTCGGGTACCGGTGTTGCCTTTACAAGAAATCCGTCCACCGGCGAAAAGAAGCTGTATGGAGAATTTCTCATGAATGCCCAGGGTGAGGACGTTGTTGCAGGTATCAGGACTCCTCAATCCATAGATCAGCTCAAGGAAATTATGCCGGAAGTTTATAACCAGTTTGTGGATATCGCCGAAAAGCTTGAAAGGCATTATAGAGATATGCAGGACATGGAGTTTACCATTGAAAGAGGAAAGCTCTTTATGCTCCAGACAAGAAACGGAAAGAGAACAGCTGCTGCTGCGTTAAAGATTGCTGTTGATTTGGTAAATGAAGGAATGATTACCAAGGAAGAAGCTATTATGAAGGTGGATCCGAAGCAGCTGGATGCTTTGCTCCATCCGAACTTTGAACCGAAAGCTCTCAAGGCTGCAGTACCTATTGCAAAAGGTTTGCCGGCATCACCGGGAGCGGCCACCGGGAAGATTTACTTCAGAGCGGAAGATGCGGTAAATGCATATAAGAACGGGGAAAAGAATGTTGTGCTGGTAAGACTTGAAACCTCACCAGAGGATATTGAAGGTATGCATGTATCTAATGGTATACTTACCGGCCGTGGCGGAATGACCTCCCATGCAGCTGTTGTTGCCCGCGGTATGGGTACTTGCTGTGTTGCAGGCTGTAGTGAAATTAAGATAAATGAAGAAGAAAAATACTTTGTTGATAAGAGCGGAAAGAAATATGTTGAGGGTGATTGGATTTCTCTCGACGGTTCAACCGGTAATGTATACGGAGAAAAGCTTCCTACCATAGAGCCTGAAATGACAGGTAATTTTGCAACTCTGATGAGCTGGGCCGACGAAATCAGGACGCTTAAAATAAGAACCAATGCCGACACTCCGAAAGACGCTGAGCAGGCAAGAAAATTCGGAGCCGAAGGTATAGGACTTTGCCGTACGGAGCATATGTTCTTTGAGGCAGACAGAATTCCTGCAATGAGGGAAATGATTGTGGCAAGAACGGAAGAACAGAGAAGAAAAGCTTTAGACAAGCTCCTTCCGATGCAAAGGAGTGACTTTGAAGCTCTGTTTACGGCTATGGAAGGAAATCCTGTTACAATAAGATTTTTGGATCCGCCGCTTCATGAATTCCTGCCTCAGGAAGATAAAGATATTGAAGCTCTGGCAAAAGAAATGGGAATGACTTTTAATGAATTGAAAACAATTGTACTGGATCTTCACGAGTTCAATCCTATGATGGGTCACAGAGGATGCCGTCTTGCGGTTTCTTATCCTGAGATTGCGGAAATGCAGACAAGGGCTGTTATTGAAGCTGCAATAAATGTAAGTAAAAAGAATATAAATGTTGTTCCTGAAATAATGATTCCGTTGGTGGGAGACGTAAAAGAACTTAAATATGTTAAAGATGTTGTTGTAAGAACTGCCAATGAAATCATTGAGAAATCGGGTGTGAAGCTTGAATACAAGGTCGGAACAATGATTGAAATTCCAAGGGCTGCTATTACTGCGGATGAGATAGCAAAAGAAGCTGAATTCTTCTCCTTCGGAACCAATGACCTTACCCAGATGACCTTTGGCTTCAGCCGTGACGATGCAGGAAAGTTCCTTGAAGAATATTTTAGTAAAAAGATCTATGATTTTGATCCGTTTGCAAAGCTTGACCAGACCGGTGTGGGCAAACTTGTAGAAATGGCGGCAAAACTTGGAAAGCAAACCAGACCGGATATTAAGCTGGGTATATGCGGCGAGCACGGTGGAGATCCTTCATCCATTGAGTTCTGCTACAGAACAGGATTGAACTATGTTTCATGTTCTCCATTCCGTGTACCGATTGCAAGGCTTGCTGCAGCACAGGCTGTAGTTATGAACAAAGGTTAATCAAGTTAAGACAGGAAAACCATAGGCAGAGCTTGTTAAAACTTATATGCTAAGGATTTAAAAGTGATTTATAAAGAGGGTACTGGCACTAAAGGATTTTATGTGTCGGTACCCTGTTTTATATGAAGATTTTGAAGAGGTATAATACTTTTGCTTTAATATATATTTTACTGTAATATAAATTTTGGTGTTCGGATCGAAGAATTAAATGATGAATATGAATAAATTGTTGATATTACCGATAAAACATGGGGAATATTATCGGTGAGTAAGTTCAAAAATATTTTTACTTTTGTGTCTATATAAAGGGGAAAGGAATGATTGTATGAATAGAGGTCAAAAGGTTTTAATTGTCGGCGGTGTTGCAGGCGGTGCATCGGCTGCCGCAAGACTAAGGCGTTTGGATGAGAGCGCACAAATAATTATGTTTGAAAGAGGAGAATATATTTCCTTTGCCAACTGTGGCCTTCCGTATTATATCGGCGGAATAATCAGGGACAAGTCTTCTTTGACATTACAAACTCCTGCAAGCTTTAAAGCAAGATTCAACGTGGATGTAAGAATCAATAATGAAGTGGTGGCAATTAACCCTAAGAATAAAACCGTCCGGGTAAAAGACCTTGTTACAGGTGCTGAATACGAAGAAAACTATGACAAGCTTATTCTTTCGATGGGGGCAGAGCCGGTTAAGCCCAATATTGAAGGAATAAATTCAGATAAGGTTTTTGTGCTTAGAAATATTCCGGATACTTATAAAATAAAAGAGTATATAGATGATTTCAAACCTAAAAGTGCAGTTGTTGTCGGAGGTGGCTTTATCGGTGTTGAGATGGCGGAGAACCTGCATGCTATGGGTATACAGGTAACTATGGTGGAAATGGCGGATCAGCTTATTGCATCTATTGACTATGATATGGCCTGTGATGTGCATAATCACATTGTAAGCAAGGGTGTAAAACTTCTTCTTGGAAACACAGTCCGTTCCGTTGCCGATAAAGGAGATTTCCTTGATATTGTCCTGGATAGCGGCAAAATCAATGCCGATATGTTGATTATGGCTGTAGGAGTCAAACCCGAAACTCAAATTGCAAAGGATGCGGGTATAGCCGTAAATGAACGGGGTTCAATTATTGTTGATGAGCATATGAAAACCAGTGAAAAGGATATTTATGCAGTGGGTGATGCGGTGGAAATAACCGATTTTGTGACGGGCAGCAAGGGTTTTGTTCCTTTGGCAGGCCCTGCGAACAAGCAAGGCAGGATTGCTGCCGACAATGTTTGTGGTATAGACAGCGTATATACCGGTACGCAGGGTTCATCCATTTTAAAAGTGTTTGACTTGACCGTTGCATCTACGGGTATTAACGAGAAAACTGCCAGGCGTTTGGGGATCAATTACGATAAATCCTTTACTTATTCAGCCAATCACGCTAGCTATTATCCGGGAGCTAAAAATATGTCCGTAAAAACCATCTATGAGAAGGAAAGCGGTAAGATTTTGGGTGCGCAGATAGTAGGATATGAAGGTTCGGATAAGAGGTGCGATGTATTTGCAACGGCTATACGAGCAGAAATGACTGCTTTTGACTTGACCCGGCTTGAACTGTGCTACGCTCCGCCGTACGGATCTGCCAAAGATCCTGTCAATATGGCAGGCTATGTTATCGAAAACATTCTTACGAACAAAGTAAAGATATTTCATTGGCACGACGTAAATAGCCTTCCCCGCGACAGAAGTGTTACGCTTCTCGATATCCGTACAGCTAATGAATATAATAGAGGCCATATTAACGGATTTATTAATATTCCCTTGGATTCTCTGAGAAGCAGATTGACGGAAATCGATAAAACCAAGCCTGTATATGTAACCTGTCAGGTGGGCTTACGCGGCTATATTGCAGCCAGAATTCTTTCGCAGAACGGATTTGATGTATATAACTTGAGCGGTGGCTACAGGCTTTACAATTCGATTTTCGGATCTGATAATTCGTTTTTTTTGGGAAATAATATTTGTTGAATAAATGATTATTTCTCTTATTTGGAGGTTTTTTATGTCCATTATTTCGGAAGTAGTCCTTCGTTCGATTTTATCATTTTTTGTTTTGTTGCTTCTTGTGCGTTTGTTAGGTAAGCAGCAGGTATCGCAGCTTACCCATTTTGACTATGTTGTCGGCATTACAATAGGTTCAATTGCTTCCGATCTGTCGGTCCAGGTAGGTGATAATTTGAGTGCTTGTTTAGCCGGATTGGTAGTAAAGGGAGACGAACCATACTATATAATTCCTACAAAATAGATAAACTCTAAACACTTACAAAATATGTTAATTGCAATATATATAATTCGTTGTATATTATTCGACTTTTTTTTATAATTTACCTCTAAAGTATGTTAAAATAGAATTAAGAGGAATACTTTAGGGAGAGTTGATCTATGAAAAAGCTGTTATGTTTCTTTGTACTAATAATTATGGCTATGAATTGCTCCTTCGTATTTGCACAAACCTCCGGAGAACCGGGACTTAACGGTATTGCCTTTAACGGTTCGGATCTTTATGTTGCCGTCGGGTTCGAAGGAGTTATTTTTATGTCGAGGGACGGGACTAATTGGTCCAAAATTAAGTCCGATGCAAATTACACCCTAAATGATGTTGTGTGGGGAAAGGATCGGTTTGTTGCCGTCGGAGACGAAGGAACAATACTAACTTCAAAGGATGGAACAAACTGGGTTCGGGTAGAATCGGACACCCAATCAAATCTTCAATCTGTGGCTTTTAGCGGTGAACAATTTGCTGCTGTCGGAAATTCGGGAACTGTTGTGTTATCTTCAAACGGTACAGCGTGGAAGAGGACAAGAATGGCTACTATGGAATCCCTAATGAGCGTAAAATGGTTAAATGAAAGATTTATAGCGGTAGGCGGCGGAATGCTCATATTGTCTTCCGATGACGGAATCACATGGGAAGAGATATTGTCTGACCCTTCTTCTAACCCGGCCTTTATGGATGTTGCATGGAACGGCAGCAGTTATGTGGTTGTTGGAGATCATTTATCTATGTTAACTTCCGATGACGGGAAGACTTGGCTGGAGCGAAACAGCGATAAGTTGAGCAGTGATACCGGAATTGATTATACCCGATGCCTTTATAGTGTTGTATGGGGAAAAGACAGCTTTTTGGCAGTGGGGCAAGACGGGAGCATAATCTCATCCAAGGATGGTCTGGAATGGTCCGGTGAACGGCAGGTAACGCTTAAGGAGCTTCGAGATATTATCTGGACCGGGGACAGGTATATTGCTGTGGGAGATGAAGGTGCGATTCTTTTGTCCCATGACGGTTCCGCATGGGAAGATCTAAGAAAGATTACACCGGATTTAGAAGAATATAATGTTACATTAGGACAGGAAAAGCAGCTTAAAGTAACCCTTAAGTATCCCTATGGAAACGAAATTGATATAACGGGACAAGTGACTTTTGAGGTTGATAACAAAGATATAGCTTTTATTGACGAAAACGGTATTATAAAGCCCTTAGGTCTAGGACAGACGACAGCTAAGATACGGTACGACAAAAAGCTTATGGAGGTTTTAGTCAAGGTCAGTGAAATTACGGCGGTTGATGAGGAAAAACCGGCAGACAATATCAATGAGCCGAAGTCACCTGAAGCTTCAAATATGAAAGATGTGGTTCTAAAGCTGGCTATAGTGCTGGTTGTTTTATCGGCTCTGATTACGGCAATTGTCATATACCGTAAGAAGATGGAAAGTTACGACGAATAGATTCTTATTCTTTTTGTAAAATTCATTCCGCAGAATTAATTTCAGAAGTTATTTTTGCTATAAAGTGTTTAGTTTTCATGATTTACATTGTATTCCGGCAATGCTATAATCTATTTATACAAAAGTCGGTGTTTGTCTTATAATCTTTATTTTTTGTAGTTATCGTTATGAACAAATTTAACACATTTTATTAGGAGGTTATAAATCCATGAAGAAAAAAAGAATAGCTTTATTATTGTCAATTTTAATGGTATTGCTGTGCTTCCCGTCGGGTTTTGTTCAGGCGGATGCCTCATCAAGTATTGAGCTTGTGTTTGACCGCTTGACAGGAAAGCCGGGGGATATATTGGTTGCAACCATTAAAGTAAACAATATAAAGAATTTTGCAGGATACCAGGTAAATATAAAATACGATCAAAATATTTTGAAACCTGTAGATCCTGAAACCGGAAAAGACTATAACTCCAATACTCCATTGGTTGGAGAAGCCATACTGACAAATCAAAAGTTCGGAACTTTACCTTTGGCAAATCATGATTTAAAACAGGGAATGCTCAATTTTGCCAATGTATATATTAATTTGTCAGGTTATAAAAATTCAGGAGTACCTGAAGAGTCGGGAATAATCGGTAAAATAGGATTTAAGGTAATTCAGGCACGAAACACACAAGTAACTTTTTCGGAAACTGTGAAAATGCCGGGTGCTGATTTCGGTATAGTTTTGTTTGACTGGAACGGAGACGTTATTACCGGTTATGATGTAATTCAACCCGGAAGGCTGGATTTGGGTTTTGAACCTTCCCCGCGTATAACTCCGGACAACGATACTACTCCTGTACCCACACCTGTATCCACTTTAAATGTCACTCCGGACAAAGTTGATGTGGTACCGGAGTTGGATGACGCAATCGGTGAAGCAAGGGTTACAATTGAGGCCGATAAAGTAAAAGATGCACTGGATGCGGCAGAAAGCTATGACGGTGTCAAATATATTGAATTTGCAGTTGAGAAAGTCGAAGGCGCCGATGCTTATATTGTCGAGCTTCCCAAAGATTACTTAAATAAATCCCGCATTGAGCACAAAATATTTATATCTACTGAATATGGAAAATTAGAAGTGCCTTCCAATATGATGAACCATCCTGATATGTTGAATGCAATTGTAAAGGGCTCGGTTATTCAGTTTGTTATAAGAAATGTAGCCAAGGAAGAGTTGAGTTCGGAATTGAGGGCTTTAATCGGCAATAGGCCGGTGGTGGATATCGATATAATGGTGGACGGCAAGAAATTGGATTGGAACAATCCTGACGCACAAATCAGGGTTTCCATACCTTATAAACCCAGTTCGCAGGAGCTTAACAACCACGAGCATATTGTTGTGTTATACATTAATAATGCCGGGACTTCGGTTTCGGTACCCAGTGGAAGATATGACACAGCTTCCGGCAGCGTTACGTTTACGACAAATCATTTAAGCAGATATGCTGTTGCCTATGTTCACAAGACATTTACCGATATAGGTTCCTACGGCTGGGCAAAGAAGCAGATTGAGGTGCTTGCCTCTAAAGGCGTAATTAACGGTACATCGGATACCACATATACACCGGGGGCAGACATAACAAGGGCGGATTTTATGATTCTTTTGGTGAAGGCCCTTGGATTGACTGCTTCTGTAGATTCCAATTTTGATGATGTATCCAAAAACGATTATTTCTACGAATATGTGGGAATAGCCAAGAAGCTTGGAATTACATCGGGAGTCGGAAATAACAAATTTAATCCGAGAGAGAAAATAACAAGACAGGATATGATGGTTTTAACTACAAATGCCCTTAAGATTGCCGGTAAAATATCAGGTACAGGGACAGCTGCCGATGTGCAAAGATTCAGCGACAAGTCGTTGATTGCATCCTATGCTGTGGAAGGTGTGGCTACACTGGTTAAAGAAGGCATTGTTGTAGGTAGCGGTGATATCATAAATCCAAGGGGCAATGCTTCGAGAGCCGAATTGGCAGCGATCGTATACAAGATTTATTACAAATAATTAAGGGAAAAGAGAATTGAAAGCATGCTTTAATGACCGGATTTTGTGAGGTTGTTAGATATACCTTTAAGTTAAAGCTAAGCGGAGAGTATGCCGATGTGTGAAGAAAAATGTGAAAGAAACTTTAGTTTCCGGAATGTTTTTCTTCACATTTTTTATAAATTCATAAATTTACCGTTGCATTAACAAAAGAACTGTGTTATAATTCTTTTTGCGAAAACGTTGCGGGATTGTGTAAGGGTAGCACGAATGACTCTGGATCATTTTGTGAGGGTTCGAATCCTTCTCCCGCAGCCAACAATAATAAAAAAACGTCAATGCTTATTCCTTAAGAATGAACATTGACGTTTTTTGCTTTCAAATAAAAGTTTTCAGTTCATTATACGATGTTTTCAAAAGAAAAACAGGATCTTATTTCAAATAATAAAAAACAGATGCTAGGGATTGTTTTCCGAAGGCTCGCTAATGATTATTACGGTGCTTCCCATGGGCTCAAAACCTGTATCGGTAGCCATATAAAAAGTAATGGTATGTTCGCCGGGTACTTTAAAATGAACATTTTTCCATATAAGTATATTTGAAAAGGCGTTGTTTTTTACATCCACTGCATTTATCGCTGTTTCGTGCATTGTCTCGCCCATTGGATCTGTGATCCTGAATTTAAAGTTGTTTATTCCGTTTGGAACATTGGATACCATTGTATAGGTTACAAATGAAAGGGTAACGGGCCGTGCCATAAAAAACGGGTTATACAGAAGTTCACGCCCGTGAAGTCTTGTTATTTCTTCAAATACAAGTATGTTTACGATAGCCGGAGATATATTTATAATGTTAATCCCACCTTTGCTTTAATGTCATATTTATTCTACTCCAATTATAGGCTTAGTTCAACCGTTTGTGTCTAAGAAAATTAAATGTAACTTTAATTTATGCGGTTTTATATTGAAATATTTGGTTCAATATAATAAAATAATGTTCAAATGTGAGCTATGCAAACTACTTGGATCAATATGCTGAAAATGAGGTGAATTTATGATTAAAAGAGCAAAGGACATGGTTAAGGAAATAAAAGAGCAAATGCGGGGAGGAAAGGGTTCGGTAGAGATTTTGCATGTTTTTAACAAGGAAGAACTCAAGGGTAAGGCCAGATTATGTGCGAAGATAACTATCGAGCCGGGTTCGTCCATAGGTCTTCATCCCCATGTCGATGAAGAAGAGATATTTTATGTGGTAAGCGGAAAGGGACTTGTAAACGATAACGGAACAACCGTTGAGGTTGGCCCCGGCGACGGCATACTTACCGGGGATGGCGCTTCCCATGGCGTTGAGGCTATTGGAGATGAACCGTTGGTTATGATGGCGGTTATATTGCTTTATCAATAATCAGCTGCATATTGCGTTAATTTATATGCGCTTCATTGCCGTTGTATAAGAAAACCGGTTAAATATAGTGAATTTATGATAATATATACAAGTTAGTTATAAGTATATTCCCCAAAATAGCTGCCATTAAGCGGCAGCTATTTTTATAAGTTTTTCTATAACCTCGTCAATGTTCTCCATTTCAAATTCCAAGTTGTTCATACCGGGAATGGTGGCAAGCAGATATTTGAGTTCGGAAACGAGATAATCCTTTTTTCTTATAAGCTCTTCATACTTGTCGAATTCATTGCCGTTTTTTATTTCCTGAAGAGCTTTTACACTGAGCTCCTGTTCCCAGTTTACGATTTTTTCTCGAATAAACCTGTTTTCTATCGATAAATCGGATATTTCCTTGTTTATCTTTGTCAAGCTGTCCTTGACCTTCTTTTTCTGAAAATGCAGTTTTATCGGAAAGGTTGCTTTTTTTATTTCATTACTGTCCTTTATAAAGTCATACCATCGGTTTATTATTTCGGTTGCGTTTAAGTTTAGCTCTCTGATTCTTTCAATATTGGCTTTATATCCTTCCAAATCCTTCTCTATTTCAGATTTGGATGAGTGGAAAAGTTTTTGGTAAAATTCGTCTGAATTGCTTTCTATACTGGAAGACAGTTTTTTTAATTCAAAATAAACCTCTTTCAAGTTATTGAGCATAAGAAGGGCTAATTCAGTTCTTCTTTGCAGGTTGGAATCTCTCATTTTATCAACCTCCGATTTTAATTAGGTGGCTTACAGGAATTGGATACCCAGTAGGTTTTGCACCTCATCCAATACATAGCTCAGTATTTCTTTCGAAGCGTAATAAATCCTGATCTGCTCGTCCATAAGGTCCAGTCCGGTATAATTGTAAACGAGGATTTTTCCTGTTGGAGTGAAGGTAAAAAAGCAATAGAGTGCAATAAGCGTTGCCAGTGCCAGCTTTCTATGCTTGTTTATGAATCTGACCGGTGAAAAAACCACATATAATATTTGGAACACTGCTTTTTTAATAAATTTAATCAAGCGCGACATAGCTTTTTCATCTTCTTCAAAGGCCTTCGATATGTTGTATGCTCCCCTTAGCAGTTGTATTTCTTCGGATTGAGACAAATTGTATTTGTAAGTGCGAAGGGGATATGGTGAGGCTTTATCGGCATTTTCTTCAGCTATGCATTTCTTGGCTCGGGATTTTGTCCGAAGCTCCGATAGGAAAGCAAATATTTTTTTAGCTGTTTTTATAACAATTGAAGCAATCAAAAGCACAAAAAACTTAAGGGATCTGAAAAGAAGGATGGGAAGCCTTCGGGCGATGCTCTTCAGATCATTTAATATATCGCCGGAATATTGTGAAAACCATTCCCTAACGGAAAAAGGCAAATCAATGTCAATCTCCCTACTGCTTCTTATTTCATTGCTTTCCATCATAAGCTCCGAATTAAACAGCGAGGTAGTGAAGTTGAATTTTAGAGAGGGTAAACTGTCCTTGATGCTTATTTTCTCAAAATTATGTTATAATTGTGTTGGTCAACGGCTGTAAAATGATTATGTAAAGAAAAATACGGAAGAAACATTACGACCTATATTCTCATAATTATATAATAGCATGCTTCCGTATGAAGATGATGTAGTCCTTTGATACCAAGCTAATAGTATGATTAGTTCAATTTTCATAGGGTAAATTAGGTCTATAATAATACAAAATCAAATTATGAAATTTGATTTGCGTTGAAACATATTTTATTATAGGCTCATTTTTCCGATATTTATTATGATATAATTTATTAAGTTAAAAGAAACAAATAAAATCAATAGGAATGGAGCGATGTATATTGAAAAAAACCTTCGTTCTTGATACCAATGTTTTGCTTCAAACCCCTTTTGCGTTATATTCTTTTGGAGATAACGATATTGTAATTCCGGAAGTAGTGCTTGAGGAATTGGATAAGTTCAAAAAGGACAATACGGAACTTGGGGCAAATGCCCGTCACGCGGCAAGAATTCTTGATGAAATTAGAGCAAAGGGAAGGCTTAATGAAGGTGTGGAGCTTGAAAATGGAGGGATACTGCGGGTTGAATTGAACTGCAACAACGTAAAACTTCCTGAAAGCTGGGATGAATCGAATAATGATAATAGGATATTGAAAGTATGTAAAGGATTACAGGAAAAGGGCGAAAATGTTTTTTTAGTAACGAAGGATATATTTGAAAGAATAAAAGCGGACATATTAGGGGTTGTGGCCCAGGATTTTTTTGCGGAACAGGTCCCCGTATTTGACGAGCAATATAAAGGAAGACTGGATGTCTATGCTTCTGAAGACAAGCTCAATGAGTTTTATTCAAAGGGTTTTTTAAGCCCGGAAGATGTTTGTTGCTATAATTCCGATCGTAGCAAAATGGACTGTCCTTTATTGGTAGTTAATCAATTTCTCATAATCCATTCATTGACCAATGATAAACAGACCGCATTGGGGCGTTTTGACGGAAGCAAGATAGTACCGTTGTACTACTTGCATGAGCGGCCTTTTGGCGTGACACCAAGAAATGCGGGGCAGAAATTTATGCAGGAGGCATTGATGACCGATGCCGATAAAGCGCCCCTTGTAATTATAAAGGGACCTGCAGGAACTGCAAAAACCTTTTATTCTCTTGCAGTAGGTTTACACAAGATTATGGTGGAACAAAGCAAGCTGTATAGAAAAATTCTCGTTTGCAGACCCAATGTCAGACTGGATGAGGATATCGGATTTCTTCCCGGAACAGAACAGGAAAAGATTGCTCCTTTTTTAAGACCTATAATAGATAATTTGGAAGTGCTTATTGATAATGACGAGAATGAAAGGTATTCCAGTGAAAAAGAACTAAAGGATAAAGTTGATGAATTATTCGACAGGAAAATAATTAACACTGAAGCCATTGCATTTATCAGAGGAAGATCGATTGTGAAGCAATGGATTATAATTGATGAAGCACAAAACCTAACGCCCAAGCAGGTTAAAGGAATTATTACAAGAGCCGGGGCCGGAACCAAGATAATTTTGATCGGTGACCCTGAGCAAATAGATCAACCGTTTTTGGATATCAGGACAAACGGTTTGTGCTATGCCTCCGAAAGGATGAAGGGAAGCAAGCTGTGCTATCAGGTTACCCTTTATGACGAGGAATGTGAGCGTTCCGAATTGGCCTATGAAAGTGCAAAAAGAATGTAAAAAAACTATTAAAAGAAATAATTAAAAAAGCAGGAATTTTATGTGCAGTGACGAATCTGTTGTTATATTATTGTTATATGAAAACAGAGGAAGCTGCACTATTTTTATATTTTTTAATATTTTGACTAACATCAGTTTAGTTACCAAATATTTTTTGCTTTAAGTTATAATCTTTCACTATAAAAAAGATTATATTGCGTATACTAATATTAATTAATTCATAAAAGTTGTTCATAACACTGGCAACCGGTTCGGGAGTAAGAGACAACTGGTAATTTTCTTATTCCTGAGTATTAATGCCTTTGGAGGAGAATGTTATGCGGATTCTAATGCTTTCATGGGAATATCCACCTAGAATTGTCGGAGGTATATCCAGAGTTGTTCACGGCCTGGCTCAGAAATTAGGAGAACAGGGATGCGATGTTCATGTTATAACATGCTGGGATATGGGAATGAAGGATTATGAAAAAGACGGATATGTACACGTGCACAGAATTCATTCCTATGATGTCACTCCGAATAATTTTGTCGATTGGGTACTGCATTTGAATTTTACCATAGTGGAATATGCTATTCGTTTAATAAATGAAACCGGGAAATTCGACATTATACATGCTCATGACTGGTTGGTAGCTTTTGCTGCCAGAGTTTTAAAGCATGCTTATTCTACGCCTCTTGTTGCTACTATTCATGCCACAGAACATGGAAGAAATTGGGGCATACATAATGACACCCAAAGGTATATAAATAATGTGGAATGGTGGTTGGCTTTTGAGTCCTGGAGGCTTATAGTAAACAGCGATTATATGAAAAACGAGGTTAAGGGTATATTCAATATTCCGGAAGATAAAATCGATGTTATCCCCAATGGTGTTGATCTTGATAAGTTTAAAGGTTATGAGAGGGATATCGAATTTAGAAGAAAGTTTGCCAGTGATAATGAAAAGATAGTATTTTTTGTAGGGAGACTGGTAAATGAAAAGGGAGTACATGTATTAATTGATGCCGTTCCCAAGGTATCATACAATTATCACGATGTAAGATTCGTGATTGCCGGTAAAGGACCGCAGCTTGATCATCTGAAATGGAAGGCCAATGAAATGGGAATTGCAAACAAGGTATACTTTACAGGATACATAAGCGATGAGGATCTTCTGAAATTATACAAATGTGTGGATGTTGCAGTGTTTCCAAGCCTTTATGAGCCTTTTGGAATTGTCGCTATTGAAGGAATGCTTGCCAACGTACCGGTGGTTGTGTCCGATATCGGCGGATTGGGAGGAATTGTTGAGCATGGCGTTGACGGGATGAAGTCCTATACGGGAAATGCCAACTCTCTGGCAGACAGCATATTGGAAATACTTTTCAATCCTGACAAGGCTGAGCAGATGAAGAAAAGGGCATTGGAAAAGGTTTATAGAATATATAACTGGGATGTTATTTCAAGGCAGACGCTAAAGGTGTATGAGAGTATAATAGAAGAAAGCAAAAAGGTTCATTGGAGTTCTCCCATTATCAAAGAGGAACACACAAGGTACAATTCAGGGTTGAATTAACAATAACCAGAGGACACCGGCAGATTATTGCCGGTTTTTTTAAAACGGGCACTGATGAAAATATTTTTACACAGTAAATTATTGTTTATATAAATAATATTTATGCTATAATAATAAGGTTAAGACAAATAATTATTATATGTTTTATTTAATATTCCGATTGATATAGATAAAGATTATATAAATAATTGAAAACAATAGCTATTTATATATAAATGTGAAATAATGCGTAAGTTTATCATAAAGCTAATGTATGATACGGGTTGTGTACAAAAACCATTGAAAGCAAAGAATATTCTGAATGAACATTAAGGTTTCGGAAATGCGGAATATAATATAAGGATAGCTTGCCGGATATGGGAATGTAAGAATCAACCTGTTATGCGGGGTGAAGTATTAGAATATTTGACCTAAGAAGGTTTCAAGGAGGTTTTCCTTCCTTGGGTAATATTTTGTTTGTCAAAATGAGGCTTATGGTTTAAATACAAGCTATCAATAGCTCAAACTGGTATTGCTTCGCAATAATCCGGCTTTTGGGGTGAAATTCCAATAAAACCGGCATTCCAAAAAGCTTAAGGAATTTATAGATTGTGTAAGCATATGAACGGGTGATTTTGGGACTATTGTTTGGTTGTTGTTTTTATACAAGTAATAAAAAGAAAGTGGAGGTTAAATTGTGGCAAAAAAGAAGAGAAAACTAAAGATAATTCCATTGGGCGGATTGGGAGAGATAGGCAAGAACATAACTGTATTTGAGTATGGTGATGATATAGTTGTGGTAGATTGCGGAATTGCCTTCCCGGAAGATGATATGTTGGGGATAGATCTTGTTATACCCGATGTATCATATCTGACAAAGAATAAAGAAAAGGTTAGGGGTATAGTCCTTACTCACGGACACGAGGATCATATTGGCGCTCTTCCGTATGTTTTAAAGGAATTAAATGTTCCTGTTTACGGTACCAAGCTTACCCTGGGGCTTCTTGAGCAGAAGCTTGAAGAACATGGAATTCTAAGTACCGTTGACCTAAGAACGATTCAGCAATCGGATGTTATCGAATTGGGATGCTTCAAGGTTGAATTTATACATTCAACTCACAGTATCGCGGATTCCGTAGCCTTGGCGATATTTACGCCTGTCGGTACGGTAGTTCATACGGGTGATTTTAAGATTGATTACACACCTATTGAGGGAGAACCCTTAGACTTTGCACGTTTGGCGGAGCTCGGGAAAAAAGGTGTTTTGCTGCTCATGTGTGACAGTACCAATGTTGAGAGGCCTGGCTATACCATGTCTGAAAAGACGGTAGGGGAAACCCTGGATGAGATTTTTATAAATGCCAAAAGCAGAATTCTTGTGGCAACCTTTGCTTCAAATGTTCATAGAATTCAGCAGGTGGTAAATGCTTCTATTAAATTCGGCAGGAAAATTGCTATTTGCGGAAGAAGTATGGTGAATGTTGTAAATGTCGCAATGGAACTGGGATATATGAACGTGCCGGAAGGTTTGCTTATCGATATAGACCAGGTTCACAAGTATCCGCCGGAAAGACTGGTTATAATTACAACTGGAAGCCAGGGAGAGCCGATGTCTGCCCTGACAAGAATGGCTTCAGGTGAACATAAAAAAGTTGAAATTGTACCGGGTGACCTGGTGATAATTTCAGCAAACCCAATTCCCGGTAATGAGAAGTTGGTTTCAAAGGTAATCAATGATCTTTTCAAAAAGGGAGCGGAAGTAATATACGAAGCCTTAGCTGACATACATGTTTCCGGTCATGCATGTCAGGAAGAGTTAAAGCTTATTCACAGCCTTATAAAGCCGAAATTCTTTATGCCGGTTCACGGGGAATACCGTCATTTAAAGCAGCATGCAAATCTCGCAAATGAACTGGGCATGCCCATGGAAAACATTTTCATTATGGATATAGGGAAGGTTTTGGAGCTTACCGATGATTCCGCCAGAATCAACGGCAGCGTTACTTCCGGAAGAGTGCTGGTTGACGGTCTTGGTGTGGGAGATGTAGGAAACATAGTGTTAAGGGATAGAAAACATCTGTCCCAGGACGGACTCATCGTTATAGTTATTACTATAGAAGGCGATACAGGAAATGTTATTGCAGGTCCCGATATTATATCCAGAGGTTTTGTTTATGTCCGTGAGTCGGAGGATCTTATGGATGAAATTAGGGAAGTATGCAAAGCTGCACTGCAGAAATGCGAAGATAAGAAAAAGAATGACTGGTCGACCAAAAAGAGCATCATAAGGGATGCATTGAAGGATTATTTGTTTGAGAAAACAAAGAGAAGGCCGATGATTTTACCTATCATAATGGAGGTATAATCGAAGTTTTAAAGTAGCATATATTGTCCTTAAAAAACTTAGGGGAATCGATGTACCCTAAGTTTTTTGTCTTAGTATTGCTGCTGGATGAAAGAGTGAAGAAAAATATTCCAAAAACTTAAGTTTCGCAAGTACAGAGCCTGTAAATACTCCTCGGGGTCGAGCAAAACTCGCTTCGCTCGAACAATGCTCTCCCTTTCCTCGTCGTATTAACAGGCTCTAATACTTGCTTCACAATGTTTCTTCCATATTTTTCTTCACTTTTTGTGCCAAACAACAGGGTGAATAATAGTGAATTATAGAGTAAATTATAGTGAATCATTCAGTGTTTTTCGAAGTAAAAGTCCATAAAGCGATGGAGAGTTGATGCGTCCATTGCTTTTTCAGGATTTGATTACAACATTTTGTGTAAATTCCTGACCGGCCTTTCTATGGGACGGATTTTTATATCCCAGCACATAAATATCCGTTGACATTGCCTCCAATTCAAGCATGCTTCTCAAAAGAGGATTACACGATTTAATAAAGTCTGCAGTCTTCATCACTATAGGAATCAGTGATTTTTGCTTAATTAAAGAGAGAAGCTGTTTGCCTTTATTGTTAAAGCCCAAGACCCGTGCATATTGGGGGCCGTTGTAGCGGTTGAACATGTCAACCTGCTCCGAGGTCATGCCTGTCAGTATGCTCATGAGAATTCTTTGTATTCTGGTCCTTGTATACCTTTTTGTACAGATGCTTTCTACCAGTTCATCGTATGAACCGGATGATTCGGAAGCGGTCTTAATTCTGTTTTCGAGCCCTTCGGAAACATAGGGATAGTTTTTAATTTGCTCGGCCTCCATCCTTCTTACTAGTGATGCAATAATAGGGTAAAAGTCTTCGGCAAAAACCGGTCCCCTTCCTTCGGTTATTTCTTCAAAAAGTATATTGAGGCTTGCTTCGGGAAGCACGTTTTGAAGAACGTCTTTCAGTTCCGAGATGGAGTTTTTGGAAATAAAATTCCTTATTGATGTGGCACTGGATATGCTGCCGGTTATTTCTTTTGTACCGTATTCATTGTTAATCCTCTTTATTGTTAAAGGAATTATTTTGCTGCCAATTCTTTTTAGGGCTTTTAGATACTCAATGCCTAAAATATTGTTTGAAGAAGAAAGCAGACCTTGCATATCGAGCTCTTTTTTCGAATTTGCAAATTGGATGAATTTTTTTATTGCTGTTTCCCGGGCTGCAGGATAGGATACCCCCCTGTCCAGCTCTTGCTTTAAAAAGCTTTTATATTCCTTGGGTTCATCAATGAGAATTTGGGCTATAAAATCAAGCTCATCAACATTTCCGTGTTCACTACCGAAGCACAAATAATCTACAATTCCAATGTCATTTAGTATTTTAACGGCTCCCGAGGCGAAATATTCCGCGCTGGACATGGCATAGGGGAGGGGCAGCTCAATTATTAAATCCGCACCGCAAGACAGAGCCATATTAGCTCTCGCCCACTTATTTACAATAGCCGGTTCGCCGCGTTGGATAAAGTTGCCGCTCATGACACATACGGTATAATCGGCACCGCACTTTTTTTTTGATTGTTCAAGATGGTAAAGGTGACCGTTATGAAACGGATTATACTCAACAATCAAGCCCAAAACTTTCATTGAAAATTTTCCCTTCTTTTTACCACTACACGGAAAGGTAATACATTAATCATTATTTTAAATAATCGGTTTACACTACGTAACAGTATATAATATGGGAATTGTCATTTCAATATTTTATAAAGACATATTTGAATTTTGCATGTTTTGTGGAACTTTTCCAAAAAAAAAGAAGCTGTAAATTCGGTTTGGATTTCATAAATACTTATTATGTGCAAATTGATGCTCTTACTTTTTTTGTTCGAATTAACAGCTTCTAATTTTTATTCGGATAATTATACCATTTTAAGACTTTTGCTTTTTCATACCTCTTTCCATGGCGTTTTCCAGTGCTTGGATATTGGAAATTACCACCCTGCCTTTAATATCGCAAAGGGGTTGGTTCTTTTCCATTATGACTTTTTCCAGCTCGTAAATGGAGAAATCCAACTGGCTTGCCTGTTCCTGTTGCTCTTCCTGAACAAGGTTTCTATAAAGATTCCAGGTAGATTTCAAGTTTGCCATATCCGTATCGGCCTGTTCCCAGTTGGCTGTCATTGCATTGAGCATTGCGTTTCGGGTATAGTACCGTATCCTTTTGATTTCAGGAGAAGTTTGAGTTTTATATAATGCATAAAGGTCAGGTATATACGAATATAAATAACTGGCAGCCAACAGTGTGTTTGTCTTGTTTTTGCTTATAACTGTATTTGTCAGGCTGTTTAAAGCTGTGCTGAAGCCTTCTGTTAGGTCGGCGCTTGCATTTTTCTTAACAGCCATGGGTTTAAAACTGTTCCATTGATAATGCAACATGTTTATGGTCTTGTCAATATCCTTCCATGGGTCTTTCTGCTTATTGTCCTCTTTGGAAGAAGAAGGCTGTCCGCTAATTCCGTCTTGATTATTTTGCTGGTCTTTGTTCTGTTCGTCTCCCTGTTTATTTTGATCGTCCTCTTGATTTTTATCTTTTTGCTGATCGTTAGAGTTTTGATTTTTGTCATTACTTTGAGTGTTTCTATCACCCATGTCTTGCGTTTCCTCAGCCTGGGGCCCCAATTGTTGACCGTTTCCTTTCGTTTCAGCGGCAGGACCATCTAATTTCTTAATTATTGATTCGATACTGTTTTCAATGCTTTCCAGTTGATCGGGAATAGAATCACCCTGTTCTTCAGTTGCAAGCTGCTTGGGATTGTTTTTCTGATTCTCCGATTGTTTATTGCTGCAGCTGCAAAATAAAATATTTATTATTAATAAAGCTGAACCGAGTTTTGTTACCGTTTGCAATCTTTTTTTCATAGTTGTCCTACAGTCAAGCATTATGCTGCTGATTCCCTCCACTTCTTTATAGATTTATTTACATAACAAACATCTTACTTTTATTAACAATTCAATTAACAATATTTGCCTAATTCGAGTTTCCTTTATTTATATTATTTCAAAATAACTAAATTATAATACTGCTTTGTAAACGATATCTTGTAAGAAAAAATTACATAAAGGTTTCTTTATTGTTTCGTTGAATTTTCAATATGAGGTTTGCTTTTTTATTAAAAAACAAAAAAGTAGGAGGAATTCATTAGATGTATGTTACTGTAAATTTATTGTCGAAAAAACCAGGAGAAATTAAGAATTTCCTACAAAGATTTTTTCAGAAGGAACTGAATATGGACAGTGATGTGGAACAATGGGTCTACGTTTATCACAAGCCTCTTGAAGCAATTGACATGATAAGCACAGTCATAGACAATAGTGACAAGCATAAAATGAGTCTTTTTATTCAGGTGAATAAAGGAGATATTCATGCAGTAACATACGAGAATTGTAATGACATAATTAAAGCATTGCTATATTTATATTACAATGAAACCGGTACATATGCATCTCAGGAGCAATGAATACTTTTTCCTTGAAAAGGTATTAATCGATATTTGATAGGGAATACTTTGTTAGTAACTGATGATAAATATGTTGTTACTGGCAAAGGAGGCTTTATATGGAGGAGTACAATATCAGTGTTAGAAACAGGGAAGAGTCGGGGACATCGGCAGTAAGGAAACTAAAAAGGGAGGGAATGATTCCGGGGGTACTTTACCGGGAGAATGAGAGCATTCCAATTACTTTTTCAAGGGATGAAATAAAGCCTATTCTGGACAAGAAGGGTAAGGATGTTCTTCTAAATATTGATTTTAACGGGCAGAAAATAAGGACAAAGGTTCAGGAGATTCAAAGAGAGTCGATAAACGATGAGATACTTCATGTAGATTTGATGCCCCTTGACCAAATAAAGCATTAGGTATGGTTCTTATAATTCAATAGACTGAATTTTAAAGTTTAAAGAGGCTGAAAATCCAGCTCCGGTTTGAAAAACTGTGTTGGGTTGCAAGCCTCTTTTGTTATGGCGACATTTGTCCCCTAATTTTAATACAATTTGATTTATCCTTGAAATTGCAATATAATTTTCTTATACATAGGGCTAATCCGGCTATAAAAGCAATTAAGGAGGGCTTATATGCTTTATGATATATTGAAGGCTATCGGACAACTGTATGATGAGCCTATGGCTGAGGCTAAAAAAAGGCTGGACAGTTTGCTCAAACCCACCGGAAGCCTGGGAGTTTTGGAGGAGATTATTTGCAGGATTGCCGGTATAAGGGGAGAGGTTTACCCATCTATAGATAAAAAGACAGTAATTATAATGTGTTCCGATAACGGGGTGGTGGAAGAGGGGGTTACTTCCTGCCCGAAAGAGGTCACAACATGTCTTACAAGCAGCTTGTTCAGAGGGCTTGCAACGGTAAACGCCTTTACACGGCATGCAGGAGCGGATATAACCGTTGTTGACATCGGATTGGACAGTGATCTGGATTGTGAAGGTTTGATATGCCGCAAGATTAGAAAAGGGACCTGTAATATAGCAAAGGGACCTGCAATGACAAGAGATGAAGCAATCCGGGCAATAGAGACCGGTATCGGTATAGTGAAGGATTTGAAGAATAAAGGATATAATATGCTGGGGACAGGAGAGGTGGGGATAGGAAACACCACTACCAGCAGTGCCGTATCTTCTGTTCTGACCGGCTCACCTGCAGAGGAAATGGTGGGAAGGGGAGCAGGACTGTCGGATGAGGGCTTAATGAAAAAGATTGAAACGGTTAAAAAGGCGATAGAAATAAACAAGCCCAATCCCGACGATCCAATTGATGTTTTGTCAAAGCTCGGAGGATTTGATATCGCCGGGTTGACGGGATGCTTTATTGGTGCTGCTGCTTATAGGATTCCTATTTTGATTGACGGATTTATTTCCTCTTGCGCGGCTCTTTTGGCTGTGAGAATGGAACCTAAAGTTCGGGCATATGTTTTTTCTTCCCATGGCTCGGCAGAACCCGGAAGCAGAAGAGTTATGAAGGAGTTGGGGTTGGAGCCTATGCTAAGTCTAGGTATGAGGGTTGGGGAAGGAACGGGTACCGCCCTTGCTTTTAATCTGATTGATGCAGCTTTTGAAGCATACACGAAAATGGGCACTTATGCGGATGCTTCTATTGAAAAGTATATGACAGGCAACAAGTGATTATATGATTTTGAGTATTTAAGAAGTTAGAAAGAAAAAATCAATAGGTCCGATACGGCAAATATTTTAAACGGTGTTTTTGCAGAGGCGATTGAAGGAATTTTTCAGGTGTTGAAGAATTTATTAGTCTATGATAGGTTATGTTTTTTAGATAAAGTTATGGTCACCGTGATACGAGGAGGATATATTTATGGATAGCACAAGCAAATTTAACAGGGTTTGCACTTTTTGCGGTGAAAGCATTGCAGCGGAATATAAACGTTGTCCGTATTGCGGAAGTTTGCTGAGGGCTGACAAGGCACATTCGGAATCAAATATGAGGGATGTGAATCTTGACGCCGGTAGCAGTTTTAGTAAAAATGAAAACAGTGTTTACAGGGATACGAGCAATTCCTGGGGATATACAAGCAATATTCCAAAGGAAACAAGTAATGTTTGGCAAAACCCTAAAAGTTTTCAAAAGGATACGGTCAAACCCTGGGAAAATGCAGGGAATATCCCGAAAGAGACGGTCAATGTTCGGGAAGACACAGGCAATATTGCTTCTAAAGCAGAACCTGTTCAAAATAGCGTAACTTACGGTATATCCGGTAATGAGATAAATAAGCCAGCTGTCAATAAAGGCGCATATAAAAGCAATACAATAACCTACAATACGAAAGCCGCTGCTTCAACCCATGTATCACCAATGGGAAACGGCTTTAAAGTATTTCTGGTTACGGTATCGAACCTATTGCCGGGAATCGGACAGCTTATTGGGGTAATAGCCGGAATAGTTTTTATGAATGCCGGTGAGGACAAAGACAGGCAATCCTTCGGCAAGGCTATTTTGATATCTTCTGTTATTGTATTTTTAATCATGATGATATTATTTGGTCTTTTGGCAATTTATTTTGCGTAATATTTATAAGACTCTAAAGGTGACGGGATGAAAAGTAAAAAAGAGATCAGGAAAGAAATATTGGATAAAAGAAACGCGCTTATAAAGGATGATGTTGTAAAGAGGAGCATCCGAATTACAGAAAAGCTGATATCCCTTGATAAGTTTAAAGACAGTAAAATCATAATGGCATATATGGATTTTAAAAATGAGGTTATGACGGGTTTTTTAACAGAGCATTGCTTAAAGCTGGGGAAAACCTTGGCATTTCCTTTAATCGAATCCATTCAGGGAATAAAAAAAATATGCGCCTATGAGCCGATAGACCGTGAAAATGGCTTAAAACCGGGTACTTACGGTATTTTGGAACCGGTAAAGCACCTTTCGAGAAAAATTGATCCTCAAAAAATCGATATGGTGATTGTACCGGGGGTTGCCTTTGACACAAAAGGGAACAGAATCGGTTATGGTGCAGGATATTATGATGTTTTTTTAAGGGAAGTAAAGGATGAATGTTTTAAAGTGGGAATTGCCTTTGAGTTGCAAGTTGTTGAGAATATTCCCAAGGAAGAACATGATGTTGTTTTGGATGCAATTGTTACTGAAAACAGGGTTATTTTAAGCAAAGATTATATTGAGAGGATTTAATTGTGAACGGCAGGATAAGGGAAACCGAAGCGAATAAAGTTTATTTTGCGGTAGTAATACTGAATTTAATTTATTTTTTAGGGGCTAAAGCTGTTGACCGGTATTGTTTTGGCTTTTTGCGGGCAAACAACTATCTGATTCTTATTATAAACCAATTTTACTTCGTTCTTTTTCCGGTGCTGTTATACCTGATTGTAAAAAGAAAAGACATTAAGGAAGCATTAAAATTCAACAAATTTCATCCATTGCCGGGAATTTTAATTCTTTTGATTTCCGTTCCTGCATATATGGGGGTCTCGTCACTTAATGTTATGATAGTCTATGTTTTACAGTCTTCAGGCTATACTCTGAAGGAATCCCTTCCGACTCCGCAGAACCTGGGGGATATTATTCTTTCCATCCTTGTAGTGGCTGTATCTCCGGCTATATGCGAAGAAATATTGCACCGGGGTATTTTGCTGAAGGCTTATGAGAGCAGAGGTTCTATAAGCGCAGTGGTAATTTCATCCATCCTGTTCGGTATTTTTCATTTCGACCTCACAAACCTTTCAGGGCCGATTTTTTTGGGGATGTTGATAGGATATTATGTAATTAGAACTGATTCCATATTTGCCGGTATGCTGGCGCACTTTGCCAATAACTTTCTGTCGGTGTTGGTACAATATTATTCCGGAAGATGGGCAGGTACCGGGGACGGTTCAAGGATAACCGAAGACCAGTTTATAGCGGTGGCAATCTTTGGAGTAATATGCTTTGTTGTTATGATATTTTTGCTTATTTGCTTTCATAAAGCAACAAGGGGTAAATGTGAATTAAAGCTTTCAAGAACAAGCATAATAAAGGATATTATATCGGTTATGTGCCATTGGCCCATATTATTAAGTCTATTGCTATATATTGTTTATTCGGTAATTTTTCTGATAAATCAGCTATTATAGTAATTTTAAAGGATGGGGAGCAACTTGGATTTTTATTTTGATTTAAGTCTTATACAATCACAGAAAATTATACTTACGCCTCAGTTAAGGATGGCTATAGAGATACTTAAAATGAATTCCCAGGAGTTGTCGGAATATATCTTAAGAGAAATGGAGACAAATCCGGCTTTGGAGATAGGCTCTCCTTTTTATGATACCCATGGGGAGGCCGAAGACTTGGAAGACGACAGTTATTACGATATGGAGGTTAAGAATGATGAATTGCCGGAGCGTGGGGATAAAGTAATTATGGACAATTCGACGGTGGGATTGTCCTTAAAGGAGCATTTGCTTCTCCAGCTTCATGCCTTGTCCATGAGAGAAATGGATATTGAAATAGCTGAGTATTTGATAGACAACATAGATGACAATGGGTATCTGGGTATAAACCTTTCCGAGGTGGCTGCTTTTTTTAACATTACTGTCCGAAAGGTTGAAAAAATCCTAAACCTTTTACAAACCTTTGATCCTCCGGGTATTTGTGCGAGAAATTTGAAGGAATGCCTTTTGATACAGCTAAAACAGATGAAAGTACAGGACAGGGACATAATCAATATAGTCAGCAACTACTTGGACAGCCTGGCCGATAATAAGTTATCCGCAGTCGCTAAGGAAACGGGGCTGAGTATAAAAAGAGTGGCTGAGGTGCTGGAGTTTATAAAAACCTTGGAACCCAGGCCCGGTAGAGAGTTTTACGGACTTGACGGTGTTAAATTTATTGTTCCCGACGTAATAGTAAAGAAAATTAATGACAAATTTGAGGTGATTATCAACGAAGAATCCATACCTTCCATAACCATAAGCAGCTATTATAAAAAGATTCTGAAAGAGGACATAAATATTGAAGCCAGAAAATTTATACAATCCAAAATAGACAGCGTAGCCTGGTTGATGAAATGTATACAACAGCGAAAAAACACGCTTATTAAGGTTTCGGAACATATAGTGAACAGTCAGATTGAGTTTTTTGAAAAGGGCAAGGGTTATATCAAGCCTCTTACAATGAAAGAGGTTGCTGCTGCACTTGACATCCATGAATCTACCGTGAGCAGAACCGTAAGCGGTAAATATCTGCAATGCTCATGGGGAGTTTTCGATATGAAATATTTTTTCCCTCCCAGGGTTTTAGCTGCATCGGGAAAAGATATCACCGGCATAGGTATTAAAAAAAGAATTAAAGCTATAATAGACTCCGAGGATAAGAAGAATCCATTGAGTGATACTCAAATAGTTGAAATTCTTAAAAATGAAGGACTGGAAATATCCCGCCGTACAGTGGCAAAATACCGTTCTGATCTGCAAATTCCTTCCTCCTCCAAAAGAAAAAAGTATTAATTTTCAATGCTTTCAAAAATCTCTTTGGGACAATTTTTAATATATTTCCTTTGAGCATATATATAAGCTAAGTATGAATACCCGAGAGTGACAGGTCATGGAAAACAGGGATTCAAAATCAAGATTTGTCGTTAAAAAGTATAAAAGAAGATTAACAATCAATGAGGTTCTGTTTAAAATCTTCAAGCTGATGTTGGATAAAATCCGCAAATAAAAGAGGTGATACGTTATCATAAGCAGTGACATCCAAAATATACATAAAATAGGCATATATGTAAGAGAGAGCCGGGATGAAAACGGAGAGAACTATGAGACGATCGAAACCCAAAGAGAACTTCTTATCGACTATGTAAAAAAAAACAAATTGGGAGAGATAAGAGGAATTTATATAGACGATAATGTTTCCGGGGCAGGTTTTGAGAGAAAGGGAATCGATGAGCTTACAAGAGATGTGACAAGGGGGGAGATTGATCTTCTGATAATTAAGGACCTGTCCCGGCTTGGAAGAAATAATGCAAAAACTCTTTTGTTCCTCGACTTTTTGGAGGAAAAAGGGGTAAGGGTTATAACCTATGACGGAAGATACGACAGCATAAGGGATAATGATACTGTGGGCATTGACACGTGGTACAACGAGCGGTACATAAGAGATATTTCCAGAAAAATTAGAACCAACCTGAGGTTTAAGATACAAAAGGGCGAATACATTGGAAGCGCACCCTACGGCTACGAAAAATCGCAGTATGAAAAAAACAAGCTGGTTGTGAATAAAGAACAGGCCGAGATAGTGAAAAAAATATACAGCCTTTATAAAGAGGGCTTTGGCTATAGTTATATAGCAGGCAAATTAAACCAGGAGGGAATAAAGTCCCCGTCAATGGGTTTGTGGAATGCGGTAGCGGTGATGAGGATTCTCGGTAACAGGGTTTATATTGGCGATACCGTTCAGGGAGTAAGTGAAAAGATAAGCTTTAAAAGTAAAAAAACACGGCGTCTTCCCCAAAGCTGCTGGGTGATAACCGAAAAAACCCATGAGCCCATTATTTCGAGGGAGGAGTTTAATGAGATTCAAAGAATACGGGCAGAAAAAAGAAACAGACCCGGACCTCACAAGGGCTTTTTTCATGTTTTCAGGGGTATGATGTTTTGTGGGGCCTGCGGAAGTATTATGTTTGCAAGAAAAAGGCAGGGAAGGCCGATGAGCTATATATGCAGCAGCTACGGTAAAAACGGTAAATCGGTTTGCACCAGTCACCACATTAGGGAGACGGATTTATGCAGCATTGTTCTAAATGATCTGGAGGAATTTTTAAAGGACAATGAAGCAGCCGATCAAATATTGAAAAAGCTTTTGGAAGAAGAGGGCATAAAAGACTGGAAAACGGCATACAAAAGGCTTCAAAAGCAGCTGGAGGCAAAGCAGAGACAGCAGGAAATCTTATATCAGGACAGGCTTGAAGAAAAAATATCCGAAAGTCTTTTTTTAAGGATGAATCAGCAGTTGGAAAGCAAGATGGCATCAATAAAGAAAGAGATGGAAATGCTGGAGGAAAAAAAAGGCGAGTCCTGTAATACAGGAGAAATGATTCAACAATTAAAAGACAGCCTCAAGATAAACGGCATTAACAATGAAATTGCAAAAATAATGATAAACAGAATAGTTGTATTTGACAAAGGCGACGTTTATGACGAATTGATGTGGAATCTCGGTCTAACGGAGAAGGAGAAAGAATATATAAAGCATTATGGTGCAGTTTTTATAGAGTATAATTTTTAAAATAATGTAAGCTTTTACAACCGTATAGCGCGTTCATTAAGTAATTACTAAAATTAAGAAGAGAAGAATAATCCAAAAAGCTTAAGTTAATGGAATATTCTTCTCTCAATTGTAAAATAATTTGCATTGTCAATAAATTATATACCTATATTGAGCTCTTTTATAAACTATAGAGCTCTTCTATAAACTCTAAACCGTTAAGCTTAATCCAATATAAAATGATCCATAAGTTTATATCCTTCATTGAAGCAAATATTCGTACTTGCGGCCTGGACCTCGTCATAACCTGTGACACCGGACTTATTGGGCTTGGATTTTTGATATAAAAGGTACGGAACAGGATCCGACGTATGAGTCCTTAAAGACAAGGGTGTAGGATGATCAGGGAGTATAAGCAGTTTGTAATCCTCATATTTTTCGAGTCCCTTTAAAATGGTTCCCACAACCTGTTCGTCAATTATTTCAATGGACTTTACCTTGTTCTCGATTTCATACCGGTGTCCGCATTCATCCGGCGCTTCAAAATGAAGATATACAAAGTCCTGACTGGATTCCAGTTCCTTTAAGGCTGCCTGGGCTTTACCGATAAAATTGGTATGTATATTACCTGTGGCACCTTCCACATCCACATTTTTCAGTCCTGCCAATATTCCTATTCCCTTTATAAGGTCAACGGCAGAAATTACGGATCCGTTAATTTTATATTTGTCACAAAACTTTGATAAAAGAGGTTTTTTGCCTTCTCCCCAGAGCCATATCGAGTTGGCGGGTCTAAGACCTTTGCTTATTCTGGCTTTATTAACGGGGTGGTCTTTCAAAATCTCATAGCTCTTAACCATCATGTCCAATAATAACTTGTTGTTTTCTCCCTTGGGGAGGTATTCGGTTATTTTCTTATCCAATATGTCATGGGGAGGAGTAAGGTTTAGTCCGGTAAGACCGTTATTCCACACCATGCAATGGCGGTAGCTGATTCCCGGGTAAAAAGTTATGTCTTGGCGCTTTAAGTGCCTGTTTACCTCATTAATCAGCTCCCTTGCTTCCTCAGTGGATATTTCGTCAGAGCTATGGTCAATCATGATTTTATGGCTATAATCCTCATCTTCCGACAGTGTTACCAGGTTGCACCTTATGGCTACATCGGTATCCGACAGGTTTATGCCCATGCTCACTGCTTCGAGGGGTGAACGTCCGGTATAATATTCCTTTGGATTATATCCCATAACGGAGAGATTGGCCGCATCGCTTCCCGGAGGAATCCCGTCGGGTATGGTTCTAACCAGGCCGACTTCCGAATGCTGTGCGAGATAATCCATATTGTCTTTTTTTGCATATTGAAGAGGAGTTTTATTACCAAGCTGTTCGACAGGATAATCTGCCATTCCGTCTCCTAAAATTAACACATATTTCATATCAATCAGTTCCTTCTTAAATTTTGTATTGTCATTTTGTAAAGTGAAATGACGCAAGTTTATTATAACAGACTTTAAAAGGAGTGCAAAGAATTTCTTTCTCCTCTTGATAATATGACCCCAAATGTATTATTGAGTGTATAGAACTTTTTCTCGAAGGATAGCATTCTTTATTATTTCTTCAAAGGAATAATATTGATCCAAATATATCCATATTTATTGATAACGGTGTAAGAATGATTTATAATATTCTTTAGTGTCGCCGGCATTATAATTTAACGGCAGAGATCGTCTCAGCACTGAGGTGATATATAGTCCGGTGAGGATGGAATTAATTTGGCTTGATTTAATGATTATTGATTTAATGAATATTGAAGGTCATATAAACCATATTCAATAGCTATTGTAAGAGAGAAAATATGGAAAAAGCATTATTTTTATTATACTTATAACGGAGAAGAGGTAATTTATGAAATGGTAAAAGGTTTTAAGGTTATAGACGGACATGTACATACTTTTATGTCTGACGAGGTTTCGTTGAAAATTCGTACGTCTTTCAATAAAGTGTACAGCATAGAATTTGAAAATCCCGGAACGGGAACCATCGATGATGTATTAAAGAACATGAATGATCTCGGTATAGATTATACCGTTATGGCAAACTTTGCGCCCGCCAAAATACTTGACAGGAACAACAGATGGACACTTGATGTTTCCCGAAAGCATCCGTCTCTTATTCCGCTGGTTAGTTTTCATCCCGATATGGAGGGTGATTTTGAATGCTTGCTGAAGGAATATATTGAGGAAGGTGCGAAGGGGGTTAAGCTGCATCCCATGGCTCAGGGCTTTGACCCAAGGAATGAGAAGTTGAAAGGTATGTATGGGATATGTAATGAAATTGCTTTTCCGATAGTATTTCATTGCGGGAGAGTAGCAAATGCAAGGCTTAATGAGTATTCCGATATTGATGCTATTGAACCTCTGATAAAAATGTACAGGAATACTCCTTTTGTTCTTACCCATATGGCGGACGGCAATGTTAAGGATGTTTTGAGACTTTCACAGCAATATGAAAATGTATTTTTCGATACGTCAATCGTTATAACCGGATATCCTCCAATCCTGGAAACCAATGAGCCCAGTTGGGTTGAGGACGGCATTGTTGAGGATGTAGTAAATAAAGTTGGCGCACAAAGACTGATATTCGGCTCCGATTATCCTTGGGGCAGTCCCGGGCATGATTTGAACAGATTTTTAAACATGCACATTACTGATGAACAGAAAAGGCTGATTTTAGGTCAAAATGCCACAAGGCTGTTTATGAATACGGCTCACTAGATAAAAGCTCCGGGGCATTGAGCACCCATCGCTTTTGGTTATTTCACTTTGAAGAAATCCACTAATAATAAAAGAGAAGGGCTTAAAACCTCTTCTCTTTTAAACTTTACTTCTATCAATATGAATATAAATCCCTTGTTAAAAGCTCTGTAGCGAACTACTGAAGAATACTCAACAGAACACCGGCAGCAATTGCTGATCCGATAACGCCTGCCACATTTGGCCCCATAGCGTGCATTAATAAGAAGTTAGATGGATTTGCCTCCTGCCCCACCTTTTGAGAAACTCTTGCAGCCATAGGAACTGCCGATACGCCGGCTGATCCGATAAGAGGATTAACTTTTCCACCGGTTAAATAGTACATAAGTTTACCGAAAAGTACGCCAAAGGCTGTACCCAAAGCAAAAGCAGCAAGACCGAGACCTATAATACTTAAGGTTTTCACGTTTAGGAAGTTTTCAGCTGTGGCTGTAGCACCCACCGATACTCCAAGGAATATTGTGATTATGTTCAGCAACTCATTTTGAGCGGTCTTGTTTATTCTTTCGACAACCCCGCTTTCTTTAAATAGGTTTCCAAGCATCAGCATTCCAACAAGTGGTGCTGCTGAGGGCAAAAACAAGCAAACGATTACGGTTACAACTATCGGAAACATAATTTTTTCGAGCTTTGACACCGGTCTTAACTGTTCCATGACCACCTCGCGTTCCTTTTTGGTTGTAAGCAATTTCATAATAGGAGGCTGGATTAACGGAACCAGTGCCATATATGAGTATGCGGCAATAGCAATTGGTCCGAGAAGGTGAGGAGCAAGCCGGGTAGTTACGTATATTGCGGTAGGACCGTCCGCACCACCGATGATTCCGATTGCTCCTGCTTCAGCAGGGGTAAAAAAGCCTGTCAAGAGTGCACCTATAAGTGTAAGAAAAATACCGATTTGAGCAGCAGCGCCTAAAAGAAGGCTTTTAGGATTTGCAAGGAGAGGTCCGAAATCCGTCATGGCTCCTATACCAAGAAAAATTAACGGCGGATAAATTCCAAGCTTAACACCGAGATATAAAAAGTCGAGTAAGCCGCCTTTGTCTATTAACTCTTGAATATTAATATGCCCGCTTTCGTTGATAAACAGCTCGGGGTGGTACAATTCTGCAAAAGGTAAATTTGTAAGTAACATACCGAAGGCAATCGGCAACAATAAAAGTGGTTCGTACTTTTTTCCAATTGCCAGATATATCAAAAAGCAAGCCAACAGAATCATAACAAATTGTAATGGATTGCCCTTTACAAATCCCGAGTCAGAAATGAGGTACTTAATTGAATTTATAAAGTCTGAAAACATAACATGATCTTCCTTTACTATTGATATTTTTTGCCAATGAAAATGTTTAATGAAAATCCAGTATATAACTTATTCTTACGCTTAATACCCGTCAAAAATACCGTTATGAAAGATTGCCGGTAATATTTTCTCTTCTTCCGACTGCATTCCAGACTGGTGAAGTTTGTTGAATACGTTTAAATGAAGTTACTCTGATTTTTACGTCAGGCCTGTCACCCATGCTTGCGAGTACTGCAGCCGTCAAAACAGCTATCAAAGAATCGTCAGATAGGTTACTTACCGGTTCCACCGTTTCCATATCATTATTGGAAGGAGTATTGACCGGTTCTTCATTAGATGTCTTATTTGAAGACGTCTTGTCTTTGTTGGGAATAAGCTTAGGAAATAAATAAATGATAGCAGTGAGTATCATCAATGATGCAAAAACAACTGTGATTCCTACAAAGGTTATACTTAAGCCCTGCATTAGATTATCACCCATATGGACACCCCCACAGTATTAATTTAATTCTATTCACTTGTTAAAGTTATCACAATAGAATAAGTAAGTCAACAGATACAATACAATGAATTTCACAGGTAAAAAAAGACTTGGCAGAAAAAGCATTATTGCTTTCAAAAGAGGATTTTTTTAGTAGAAATAATTATAGTATTCACAAAGCAATTATTTTGCTATAATATACAATAACAAAAGGAAACAAGTCAAGATTTGTTATATATCAATAATTTTGTTCTGCTTAATATTAATTAGTTTATCGGGGGGAATAAAACATGAGACAAGAGGACAGGATTTCTATTAATGAAATTAAGGATATGATTCAATTCTTGATAAAAGAAAATGAAAAGCTTACATATACCGTTAACGAATTGAAGGAAGAACAGAAAAAACTGCAGGAGGAAATTAAAATTCATAACATAGTTTTAAACAGTTTGCCCATAAGAGTCGATATACTGAACTAAAAGGCAAACGGCTGCAACTAAGTAGGGCTTTAACAGCATAAACATTTGAGGTGATTGGGTATATGAATAATAAAACCAGGGTGCTTGTAATTGATGATGACGTAAATATATGCGAGTTGATAAGGTTGTATTTGGAAAAGGAAGGCTTTGAAGTTTTGGCTGTATACAATGGATTGAAAGCACTTGATGGATTTAAGAGCTTTACCCCAAACATAGTTATTCTTGATATTATGCTGCCGGGAGCGGATGGATGGCAGGTTTGCCGTGAAATAAGGAAAATCAGCAATATTCCGATAATTATGCTTTCGGCTAAAGGTGAGACCTTTGACAAGGTATTGGGCTTGGAGCTGGGGGCTGACGATTATATAGTTAAGCCCTTTGAGCCCAAGGAAATGGTTGCAAGGGTGAAGGCTGTACTAAGAAGATATGAGCACAAGGATATGGATGTTCAGGAAATAGTTTACCCTAACCTTGTAATTAATAAGACAAACTATACGATTAAAGTAAACGGCAAGGAGATGGAATTTCCGCCTAAAGAGCTGGAGCTTATGTTTTTTCTTGCGTCAAATCCCAACAAGGTGTTTACCAGGGAACAGCTTTTGGAACAGGTCTGGGGATTTGATTTTTATGGGGATTCAAGAACTGTTGATGTTCATATAAAACGGCTTCGGGAGAAGATTGACAGCGAAGGCCAAAGCTGGCAGCTTAAAACCGTCTGGGGCGTTGGGTACAAATTCGAGGTGAAATAATGCTCAAGACACTTTTTAGCAAAATTGTTGTTATATTTATTGCCATTCTATTAGTAAGTACCACCATTACAGGGGTAATGCTATATATTTTTCTCGGCAATTTTGCCTCGGAGGAAAAGGTGAATCTTTTAAACCGCACCGGGGAAAGCATAACAGATATGTTATCAGGTTATGCTTCTTTTTATAATACTTATTACAACAGCTCTTATTTTCCTTTTTTGCATAGTGCGTACTGGAATAGCATGGAAAGTATATTGGATGCCCACAGCAAAAATACAAGTTCTCTTATATGGGTTGTGTCCACTGACGGTCAAATTCGCATTATGAAAGGCAATCTTGGAATGGTAAATGAGATAATAGAAAGGAAGCTCAGGGACGAGGATGGAAATTTAAGATTACAGAGCCCGAACCAGTATATGGATGTAATGAGCGGAAATAAGTCCATGGTAAAGGAAATGGGCGATTTTTATGGTTTGTTTAAAGAAACCGATGTCTCATGGCTGACTGTAGAAAAACCGTTTATATATGAAGGTGAGGTTTTAGGAGCGGTTTATCTTCATACCCCGATTCCGGAGGTTCAAAGGGCCAGAAGTAATGTATTCAAGTTTTTCATATTTGCAGTTGCAGTCTCGATAGTAATATCAATTATTTTGATTTATATTTTTTCCTTAAAGCTTTCAAGGCCGTTAAAGAAAATTAACAGTGCAGCAAAACATATTGCGAACGGAGAATTTGATGAAAGACTCAATATCAGTTCCGAGGATGAGATAGGGGAACTGGCAAAGAGTTTTAACAATATGGCCGGTGCCCTCCAGAACCTTGAAAACATGCGAAGGGCTTTTATTGCCAATGTGTCCCATGAGCTCAGGACACCAATGACTTCAATTCATGGGTTTATTGAAGGTATTTTGGACGGAACCATACCTCCGGAAAAGCAAAAAGAATATCTTGTTATTGTCAGGGACGAGGTTAAAAGGCTGAACAGACTTACCACCGATATTTTAGACCTAGCCAGGATTGAAGCGGGAGAGATCGGTATCAAGCCGGTAGACTTCAACATAAATGAACTTATCAGAAGGTGCATAATAAAGCTTGAAAACTTTATAACAGAAAAAGATATTAACATTGAGGCACATTTTGAAGAAGAGGTTATGTATGCGAAAGCAGATATAGATTCTATTGAAAGAGTGGTTATAAACCTTTTGCACAATGCCATCAAATTTGTTCAGCCGGGAGGAAAGATAATGTTTTTTACATCAAGGATTAAGAACAAGATATTGGTATGTGTTGAGGATAACGGAATTGGAATAGACAGTAATGAAATTGACCTAATTTGGGAAAGATTTTATAAGTCAGATCAATCAAGAAGCAAGGAAAAGACCGGAACGGGTCTCGGACTTGCCATAGTTCGAAATATAATCAATGAGCATAAGCAGAAGATATGGGTGGAGAGCGAGGTAGGCAAGGGTACGAAATTCTATTTTACCTTGGATAGCGGAAGCGTCAATGAAAATATGTGAACATTTTATTATTAACAGATTATTCATAAGTTTTTCAAATTCATTAACTATAATAAAATTAACAAAAGAAAATTTATTTTTGGAGAAGGGAGTGTTGAGTATGGATGATTTAAATTACAACGGTTTAAATAATTATGATGAATCAAACGAAGAAATAAAGGTTAATAGCACAGAGGAATTGCAGGAGAAGGTTAACGGTACGGAAGGCTTAAATGAAGATACCGGAATCAATAATGCGGATAATGGCTATTATAAAGATACGATATCCGGTATACAATACACTCAAAATTCTGAAGATACTTATAGTGATGATAAGAAGGGTGAAACGGTAAATAAAGATTTGTCGTCTTCACCGTATTATACCGAAAGCTGTAAAAAGTCTAAAAGTAACAAGAAGGGCGTTTTGCTTCAGATGATAGTTGTCGCCCTGATAAGTTCTATAATTGGAGGTTCGGTGGTGGGGGGCTTTTTCATGTTCGGTATCCCTGCATTGAAATCTCCGGTTCAATCCCTTTTAGGCAAAGGATCCAACATGCAGGTTAATCCTGTTGTAAGCAAAAATGAGTCGGACTTTTACAAGAGAATAGTTATTGAAAATACCGATTCGCCTGTTGTTGCCATTGCTGAGAAGGTTGGTCCTTCAGTGGTCGGTATAAGTGTTAAGTCGACAAGGGTTAGTGATTTCTGGTTCTATTCTCCGAATGAGTCGGAAGAGCAGGGTTCAGGCATAATAATCAGAAGCGACGGATATATCATGACCAATAACCATGTTATAGAAAGTGCTTTGGAAGGTTCGACCAACAACCTACTTAAGAATGCAAAGATACAGGTCGTATTACCTAGCAATCCGGATAAACCCTATGAAGCAACAGTTGTAGGAAGAGATTCAAAAACTGATCTGGCGGTCTTAAAGATTGAGGCCAGCAGCTTGCCTGCTGTTGAATTCGGAAACTCGGATGAAATAAAGGTAGGAGAGCTTGCAGTTGCCATCGGTAACCCCGGAGGACTTGAGTATATGGGTTCGGTTACTGTAGGTGTAATAAGCGGTTTAAACAGGACAATACCCATTACCGATGACAAGGAACTTAGACTGATACAGACCGATGCTGCAATCAATCCCGGTAACAGCGGCGGTGCTCTTGTAAATGCCGAAGGTAAGCTTATAGGAGTAAATACTGCAAAGATCGGCGGTTCCGGTTATGAAGGCCTTGGGTTTGCAATACCTGTGAATAAGGCAAAGGAAATAACCGACAGCCTTATCGAATATAAATATGTAAAAGGAAGACCGTCTTTGGGTATACAGATCAATACCGGATTTACCAAAGAGGTAGCTAGCCGCTTTGGTGTTCCCGAAGGAGTATTGGTTTACAAGGTCGAAATATTTAGTGCAGCTTATAAGGCCGGTATTCAGAAAGATGATATCATTACCGAGTTTAATGGTGTAAGGGTTAAAAATTATGATGAATTGGAAAAGGAAAAGAGTAAATACAAGCCTGGGGACTCGGTAAAAATAAAGATTTACAGGTATCACGAAGAAGGAAAAGGAGAAGAACTTACTTTGACTGTCGTTTTGGATGAACAAAAATAAATTTTTGATTAATTAAGCTCCCTCTTATCATAAGGAATAAAATTGAATAATAACGGGACTTAAGCTGAATTAACATAAATGAAGGGATGTCAATGGTGTCCCTTCTTTTTTTGCACTTGTGAAGATGAAAATATGGAAATTTTTTCTTTAACTTTGCATTTATTTTTCATACAGAGTTTATTAAAATAAAATAAATTTATGCCGATATATTGATTAAAGATTTATTTATTACGAAAATAATGTGATGCTCGATACAAAGATATATATTTCCTTAACAAAAAAAGGATACAAATAATATTTTGTTTCGTCTGCAGTATTATTACCTGGGGTGGAGGTAGTTTATGCAAAAAAAACCCGTTATAGTAATTACTAAGTATTTATCTATATTATTAATACTTATGCTTTTGATTGTCGAATTTATTAATTCCCCAGGACTATTTACAGGTCTTGTTACAGTACTTTTTTTACTGTATCTTGTTGTCGATTACTGGGCTGTCACTTTTTCCGCCCATAATAATTCCAATAAGCTGTCGGATCTGAATAAAAAAGTAAAAATGCTCGAAGAAGAATTGGAATCTCTCCATGAGGTGTCAAAGATTATCACATCTACTTTTGATGTTAAGGTTATTATCGAATATATATATAACGTGTTGAAAAAAGTTACGGGCTGCGAATGGTGCCATGCTTATTTTATTGATAAAAAATCCAAAATGCCTGTAATTAACTATGAGCACGGCAATAAAAACTTTGCGGATACAGGCAATTTAAACTATACAGAATATGTGCATTCACTGGCAGAGAGCAATTTTAGCGAAGAGACAAAAATTGAGATTCTATCGGATAAGAGCTTGGGGAAGATTGTTGCAATTTCTTTGAATGTGTCCGAAGACACAACGGGTGTAATCTTTATTGGAAATCCAATGGAAGGTACTTTTTCGGCATCCAATTTTAATTTCCTTAAAAGTATCGCTTGTTATGCAGCTATAGGTATTAGAAATGCCGAAATGTTTAACAATATTTATAGTCAGAAAGAAGAAATAGAAGCACTTTACGAACAGTCTGCCGCAAACAATGAAGAATTAAACAGTTATATTAAAGAGTTGGCGGAAACTAAAGAGGAACTTAACAAAAAAAACGAGGAATTGACCAGACTTTTTGATGAGATGCAGTTGGGTTACTTACAGACGGTTATGTCTCTGGCCAATTCAATTGAGGCCAAGGACCCCTATACCAGGGGGCATTGTCAGAGGGTTATGGAAATATCATGCGAACTGGGAAGGGCACTAAAGCTTAGTGATAAAGAAATTGAAGACCTCAGGTATGCTTCCATATTGCATGATATTGGTAAGATTGGTATTTCGGCAAGTATTCTCAATAAGGAAGGGAAGCTTACGGAGGAAGAATTTGAAGAAATAAAGAAACATCCCGTCATTGCATATAATATACTGAAGGATGTAGAGTTTATAAAAAGCGGGTTAAACGGTATATTGCAGCACCATGAAAGATATGACGGAAAGGGTTATCCCAATGGAATTAAGGGAAAGGAAATTTGCATTTTTGCAAGAATAATGTGTGTAGCCGATGCTTTTGATGCTATGACCAGCGACAGGCCTTACAGAAAAGGCATGTCTATGGAAAATGCGCTTAAAGAAATAGATAGATGCAAAGGAACCCAGTTTGACCCTGAAATTGCCGATTTGCTTATATCAATGGCAAGCAGTGGCAATAATATCGGTGAAGTGGTATAAAGCTTTTTTTAAAATTTTTATTTGGATTGGGTGTTTGAGGGTATTAATATATTAGTTGATGTTTCCATATAAAACTATTGAAAATGTAACCTATGTATGTTAATTTAATTTAAACTGGCTTGAGAAGAGGTATTTCACTATGTGAAATAACCGAAAGCGAGAGGGCTCAATGCTCTCGAGCTATATTAAAAAAGACAAGATGGAGGTATACGATGAGAGGGAATGATAGCTTGAAGGTATTATTTGTTTCAGTTGAAGTAGCTCCATTCGCTAAAACGGGAGGACTGGCTGATGTTGCAGGTTCATTGCCCAAATCACTGGTTTCTATGGGATATGATGTAAGGATTGCAATGCCCAGGTATCAGCAAATAAACGCTGATATGAGTTATGTGACGGATTTCCCTGTAGATATGGGCTACCGGCAGGCCACCTGTATTGTAAGGGAGGGTAGCATAGACTTTAAAGATAAGGGTAAGGATCAAAAGGTGCCTGTTTATTTTGTAGATAACTACCACTATTTCAATAGAGGAGGTATATACTGCTATTTTGATGATGCGGACAGGTTTGCCTTTTTCTGCAAAGCGGTTCTTGAAATGCTTCCTAAAATTGATTTCAAACCCGATATAATTCACTGCAATGACTGGCACACCGGACCGATTTGCATGTTCCTGAAGGAAAAATACAAGTCTTATCCTTTTTACAAGAATATTAAAACTTTATTTACAATTCACAACCTTGAATACCAGGGCAATTTCTCTAGAGATGTACTGGGTATTATGGGTATATCCGACGAGATTTTTATACCGGAGAAGGTTGAGTTTTACGGAATGTTCAGTTTTATGAAAGCCGGTTTGGTTTATACGGACATCATAAGTACGGTAAGTGAAACTTATGCAAAAGAGATTCAAACCGAACAATATGGAGAGAAATTGGAAGGGCTCTTGAAAACTAGGTCAGAGGATCTTTACGGCATAGTTAACGGTATTGACTATGATGTTTTCAATCCGGAAACCGATCCACGTATTTATAAAAACTATAACGTTCAGACCTTCAAGCTAAAAGTTGAAAACAAATATGCCCTCCAGAAGGAAATGGGACTTCCCAAAAAGGATGTGCCCGTTATCGGTTTGATATCGAGACTTACAGGGCAGAAGGGCTTAAACCTTATAATGGACGAAATAGATGAAATGATGAAAAATGACATACAGTTTGTTTTGCTTGGAGCCGGCGATGAGTATTATGAAACAGGATTTAAGAAAATTCAGAAAAAGTATCCTGAAAAGGTTGGAGTATATATAGGCTTCAATGCTCCATTAGCCCAGAGAATATATGCGGGTAGTGATATGTTCCTTATGCCGTCAAGATTTGAACCTTGCGGCTTGGGGCAGCTGTTTAGTCTAAGATACGGTACAATTCCTATAGTGAGGTCAACGGGCGGTTTGGCAGAGACCGTTATTGATATTGATGAAGACAGTAAAAACGGAAACGGCTTTTCATACAAGGAATTTTCGTCCAAGGATATGCTGAAAGCTATCAATCGAGCAATAAAGTTCTATAATGAAAAGCCCAAAGAATGGGAAGAAGTTGTGAAGAGGGCGATGAATGCCGATTATTCTTGGAACAAGTCAGCCGGCAAGTACTCTGAATTGTATGCAAAGCTGATGAAAAAGAAATAATTGAATTATGGTTATGGAATAAAAAAGTCCGGTAAATCTGGACTTTTTTTAAATAAAATATCATTAAATTGTAAATTTTTTGAGTATAGCTATGCAATAGAAGTAATTATTTGTTATAATATGTTGGAGGGTATACTTTTTTATGAACAAGAAAAAGAGAGTTGAAGAGATAATAAAAGTATTCAATGAGATATATAATGATGCCAAGTGTACTCTGAACTTTAAGGATCCTCTTCAGTTACTTGTGGCTACACAGCTGGCTGCACAGTGTACCGATGCAAGAGTAAACATAGTAACCGAGACGCTTTTTAAAAAATATAAAAATGCTCGGGATTTTGCAAATGCAGATTTGAAAGAACTGGAACAGGATTTGAAACCTACAGGCTTATATCGCAATAAAGCCAAAAATATAAAGGAAGCCTGCAGAATTATAATAGACAAATTCAATGGACAGGTTCCCGATAATTTGGAGGATTTGCTGACATTGCCCGGAGTGGGGCGAAAAACTGCAAATCTTGTTTTGGGCGATATTTATGGCATTCCGGGCATTGTTGTTGATACCCATGCTAAAAGGCTGAGCAACCGGATCGGTCTAAGCAGCAGTAATGATCCGGTGAAAGTGGAATATGACCTCATGGCTGTTGTACCGAAAGAAAATTGGTCAACATTTTGCCATCAACTGGTATACCATGGAAGAGCAGTGTGTACTGCAAGAAAACCTAAGTGTGATAAGTGCGGTATCATTGAATATTGCGATTTTGGAAAACAGTTTCTAAAATGAAATAAATCAATGTTTCACAACCAGCTTTATAATCAGACTTGCTTTGTTGAAAAGGAAGTGTATTTGTGAATAAAATCGGTAAGTATGAGCTGATGTACATAGGAATTACATGGCTTGTTATAGGGAATATAACTGCTCATATTATTATGGCTGATGCCGATGCGATGACAATCATGGGGAAATCCTTGGAGGTTGTAAGAATTAGTTTCCTCCTGGGCATGGTTTTATTCAGTTTGATTAAAGCTGCTTTAGCATGGAAGGATGCTTTCGGCAACAACAAGTTATATATACCTATAAGGCTTTTAGAGGTTTTATTTATACATATTGCCATGGTTTTTTTGGGAGTCGGGGAATGGGTAAATATCATCCTTATGTTTCTTGTATTGGTCACTTCTTTATGTGTGGGGAGAAAGATTTCGTTTATCCTTGTGGGATGCTCTTTTTTGATAAATGTTATTTTTACGGCGGTTTATGATTTTCATATTTTTCCAAATTGTTTAGTAGTTTTCGATATGGTGGTAAAGGATTTTCCTAAGATTTTTTCAATCTACCTGGTTTTATTTTTGATGGCGGTTTTATGTTCATGGTTTTATTCCGACTATAATAAAAATGAACGGCAAAACAGGAAGCTGTTTATGGAACTGGCTAACAGGTATGACCAGGTGGCTGCTGCTCAGGAAGAAATTAAAGTTCAAAACGTCAAATTGAAGGATACCAACTGCAAGCTGGAGGAAACCAATAAGAGATTAACGACCAGCTTGGCGGAGCTTTTTACATTGCAGCAAATTACCCAGGCAATAAGCTCCATACTCGATATTGACGATTTATTGAAAGATGTCAATGACATAATTATTGGAGTTATGGGAGTGAGCAGTTCCACAATAATTCGCTATGATGATAAGAAAGACAGGTTAAAGGTTCATACCACTAATGTTTCAAAACGAAACGGCCTTATAGTTTTAAATGATAATATTAATTGCGACAAGCTTATGGAAGTATTGAAAAGCGGCGATCCTATCATTGAAAACAGTGTAAACTCAAAAGATTATCCCTTTACAGAAGACAGAGGCGTAAAGTCTTTAATTTGCGTACCCCTTGTTACAAAATCAAGAAAATTCGGCTTGGTATTGGTGGAGCATAAGTATTCCGATGCCTTTGACGGGAACAATTTAAGACTTTTGAACATCATAGGCCAGCAGGTGGGTATTGCAATGGAAAATGTGGAGCTGTATCAGAGAATGCATGAACTGGCGACTGTGGATAGTCTTACCGGAGTATACAACAGGCTTTATTTTCAGGAAAGGCTTAAAGAAGAATTTGAAAATGCTCAAAAGGAAAAGTACGACCTTTCCCTTGCGTTATTGGATATCGACCATTTTAAACGGTTTAACGACACCTTCGGACATCTGTTTGGAGACAAGGTTTTGAGCAGGATTGCCACACTTATAAAAAATTCTTTAAGAAGCGACGATATTATAGCCAGATATGGCGGCGAGGAGTTTGTTATACTCCTGCCGAGAACGGGAATCAAGGAGGCTTATTACAAAGTTGAGAGACTAAGAGAGATTATCTCCAAAACATCAATATCGGACGGAGAGGTCACAACTTCGGTTACGGTTAGCTTTGGGGTATCGTCATACCCTGAGTTTTCAAGCTCTGAATCCGAGCTTTTAAAGACAGCGGATGATGCATTATACGATGCAAAGGCATCGGGCAGAAATTGTGTGAAAATTATAAGCGGACAGTAATTAATATACTTTAAAGGAATTAACTATTTCCAAAAACACATCCTTTTCTTTTTTGCTCCACAAGTGTTCGGGAACAAAATAGCTTATTCTGTACATTCTATCATCTTTTTTGAAAAATACTTCAGAGCCCTTAAAAGCTTTATTTTCTTCGTTTGTTATTGAATAATCCCAGTATACGCCTGTTATACCGTCTACTGAAACGGTTTTGGAATCAAATTGCTTATACTTTTGGTCGGAATAGGACAAGGAGTTTTGCAAAAATTCATTTAAATCATAAGGGAGATTCCAAACCTGTACAAAGCCGTGCTTGGGATTTCCTTTGTCTTTAAAAGCTATATGGTAAAGAATTTCGGAGCCTTCGAATTTTTGATCATTCAGAAGAAAGGCTGAAGGATATTTAAAACTGAATTCCCCTTCAATAGATTTATAAGTGGAGAACCTTTTGGACAAAGGCTTTAAAAGGGTGCCACTGGTTTGTATTGAACTGTTTCTGAGCGTATCATTTATATATATACTTTCAATGTCGTATTTGACAGGATAAGAAAAAGAAAAGCTGTTGTCTATGATTACATTTGAAGTAAGACTTGTATTTACAAATATTTCTGTTATGATTAACAAGATTATCCAAAGCAGTACTATTACAGAAAGATAGAAAAGTCTTTTTCTGTAATTTCTAATGTATATAATATACAATTCTAATCCCCCCTAAAAAGATTTGAATAGCGTCCAATTACTATATATTGTATTCGGCAATTAAGTAAATAAAACATTTTTATGGAAATAATACATTAATAAATCTTTATTGTGATAGGAGGAACTTTACATGGCTGGTTTTATCATCACTGTTTTAATAGCGGTTTTGGTAGGATTGTTGGGAAATGCCGTAAGTCCGGTAAAGATACCGGGAGACGCATGGGGGGCATACCTTGTCGCACTGGTGGGTGCTTGGATTGGAGCATATATGCCCTTTTTTAACGCTTTTGGTCCTAAGGTAATGGAAATAGCGTTGGTTCCAACATTTTTAGGTGCGATTATTGCCACCATGTTTTTTGCTGTTATAAGTAAGGTTGTGCAGCAAGAAAGCTGAGTAAAAAACCATACATTCACAAAAAGCATATGCAATGAATATACTATTTATTGGAGAGCTTTTTTTACTTGGGAGGAGTGATTGACATGAAGATATTGGTCTTTAAAATGCCAAAATTTTTCGGAAACATAATCAGAAAGGTATTCAGAATGGATTGACTCCGTACTTAGCAATAAACAACATAATAAATTGGGTAATAAAATAAAGCTTGACAAGCTAGAGTCTTATGCTTGATTTAATTTTCTCAAATGGCACTAACAAATCCCAAGGGCATTAAGCACTTGGGATTTGTACCCTGGTTTACTTTGTAGTAAATTACTCTTTATACGGCTCTGGTAACCTTGTTTGAACGTAAACATCTTGAGCAGATATTTACTGTCTTTGGAGTTCCATTATCAATAATTCTAACCTTTCTTATATTTGGTTTCCATGATCTATTGGTTCTCCTATGTGAGTGGCTGATCTTTATGCCAAAAAGCACGTCCTTACTACATATTTCACACTTTGCCATTTATAATCACACCTCCTTTAAGTCTGGAGAAATATTGTCATCTAGGGTTATTATTTTGCCCAATGCAAACAATACCTATTTTAACATATACTTTGGATTATTCGCAAGGTTTTTTTCATATTAGGAAAGAAAAATGTTTCAGAAATTTATGTTTCTTTCACATTTTTCTTTCCATAGTTGATGTGGATTTAAAAAAGGAAAAAATGTTTCAGAAACAGAAGTTTGGCAAGTTTAGAGCCTGTAAATACTCCGTGGGGTCTATATTTGCTGTATTAATAGCTCTTATATGATATAATTATGGAGGATATGAAATACACAAAAGATGAAAAAGGACTGTAGATTTTATGAACAGTGGTATAGATGATATACTGAAAAAGTCGATACAGTGCATTAAAGGTGTGGCAGAGAAAAGGTCCAAGCTCTTTCACAAGCTTGGAATATTCTCGGTTTATGATCTTATAACCTTTTTTCCAAGGGGATATGAAGATCGAAGCAAGCTAAAAAAGATATCCCAGATGGTGAACGGTGAGGAATGTACCTTTGAGGGCATTGTCATGTCGAAAGTATCGGAAAAGCGGATAAGGAAAGGGCTTACTTTATATCAGGTGTTTATAAAGGACGATACCGGCACCGTAATAGCCACTTGGTTCAATCAGCCTTTTGTTAAGAAATTGTTTTATGTTGGGGAACGATATATTTTTTACGGCAAAGTAACCGGAAAATATAAATATTTTGAAGTCAGCAATCCGGTTTATGAAAAGGTTGAAAACGGGGAATTTAAAAATACTATGAGGATTTTACCGGTTTATTCTTCGACGGCCGGTTTATCCCAAAATACCATAAGAGCTGTAATGGAAAATGCTCTTGAGCTTGTTGACGGAGCTCTTGATGATTTCCTTCCCTATTGGATAAGAAAGGAATACCGGTTGTGTGACATAAACTACGCTTTTTCCAATATTCATTTTCCGAGAAGTGAAGAGGATTTAAATTATGCCCGGTACAGACTTGTGTTCGAGGAACTGTTTATTCTGCAGTTGGGGCTTCTTAGCATTAAAACTGCATTAGGGGATGGAAAAGAGGGAATTTGCTTCGGGACCCATGAAAAAGAGTTGGCACATTTTATATCCGGTTTGGGGTTTGAACTTACAAACGCTCAAAAAAGAGTGTGGAAAGAAATTGAAATAGATATGGAAAGCAACAGGGTTATGAACCGGCTGGTTCAAGGCGATGTGGGCTCAGGAAAAACGGTAATTGCCGCCCTGGCATTATTGAAAGCCGTTAAGAGCGGATATCAGGGCATCATGATGGTGCCGACGGAGATCCTTGCAAAACAGCACTTCGAAACCTTATGCGCCTTAATGGAAAAAAGCGGGGTCACCCTTTCCCTTCTTGTGGGTAGTCAGACGGCCAAGCAGAAAAAAGAGATTCTTTCTAGAATTGAAGCGGGAGAGGTTGACATTGTAATCGGTACCCATGCGCTATTGGAAGACAATGTTAAGTTTTATCGTTTGGGTTTGGTAATAACCGACGAGCAACACCGCTTTGGAGTAAGGCAAAGAGCGGTGCTTTCTGGAAAAGGAGAAAATCCCGACGTGCTTGTAATGACGGCTACCCCGATTCCCAGGACGCTGGCCCTTATTTTATACGGAGATTTGGATATATCGATAATTGATGAGCTCCCTTCCGGAAGAAAGCCTATAAAGACGTATGTTGTAGACAACAGCATGAGAGAAAGAGTAAACAAGTTTATTAGAAAAAACGTATCGGAGGGACGCCAGGTATATATTGTGTGCCCATTGGTAGAGGAGTCCGATGCAATAGAAGCGAAATCTGCACTGGAGCTGGCAGAGAAAATAGCAAAAGAAGATTTTAAAGACCTTAGGGTTGGACTTGTTCACGGAAAAATGTCATCCTCGGAAAAGGACAAGGTTATGCAGAGCTTTGCCGACGGAGAAATTGATATTCTCGTATCCACCACAGTGATTGAGGTAGGGATAAATGTTCCCAATGCTACGGTGATGGTGATTGAAAATGCCGAACGGTTCGGTCTTGCTCAGCTTCACCAGCTGAGGGGACGTGTCGGAAGAGGCGGATATCAATCTTATTGTATCTTGTACAATGAAAGTAAGAGTAAGATTGCCATAGAGAGAATGAAAGTAATGGAGAACTCCACCGATGGTTTTGTTATTTCCGAAAAGGATTTGGAAATCAGGGGACCGGGGGAGTTTTTCGGGACAAGGCAGCATGGTCTTCCGGAACTTAAAATTGCAAATTTGTATAGGGATATGGATATTTTAAAAAAGGCACAGAAAGCGGCGGCTGAAATTTTGCGCAGGGACAGGCTGCTGTGCGAAGAAGAAAATATTAAGTTGAAGGAAAAAATTGTCGAAAAGTTTAAAGAAAAACTCAAGGATATTAGTCTTAATTAATAGGAATTAAAAGTCGAATTATGGTTGACAATTATATATGATGATATAAAATATCATTATATATAATACTGTATTTTGTTGGAGGAATATGTTATTTTAAGAGTAATTTCCGGAATTGCAAAAGGACACAAGCTTAAAACAATAAAAGGAATTTCCACAAGACCCACAACCGACAGGGTTAAAGAGTCTTTGTTCAATATTATTTCCGGTATGATTCCGGGTGCCGAGGTTTTAGATATTTTTGCCGGAACCGGCAGCATCGGAATAGAAGCATTAAGCAGAGGAGCCGATTTTGCTGTATTTGTAGATAAAAGCAGTGAGTGTACTCGCGTAATAAAGGAAAACCTTGTGCATACAAAATTAATGGATAAGGCCTCTGTGATTACGGGGGATATTTTTATCATCTTGAATAAGATATCTAAAAACAACAAAAAATTTGATATAATATTTCTTGATCCGCCATATAAAAAAAATCTTGTTGTTGAAACTTTAAAATGTATAGAAAAAAATGCTATAATTAAGCCTGAAGGGATTATTATTGCAGAACATGGTTTTGACGACGGTGTTCCGGATGAAATAGGCGGATTTACAAGGTATCGATGCCAGAAATACGGCATAACGGCTATATCTTTTTTTAAAGCTATGGACGGATTAATAAATTTATAGAGCGAGAAGGTATGAATGTGAGTGTGTATGTATATCCAGGAAGTTTTGACCCAATTACAAACGGTCACATGGACATAATTGAGAGAGCATCCAAACTGTGTGACAAGCTTATTGTTGCTGTTTTGGTAAACAGAAGTAAAACACCGGTGTTTTCACTGGAGGAAAGAGTGGATCTGATCAAGTGCAGTGTAAAGCACTTACATAATGTTGAAGTTGAAAGCTTTTCCGGACTTTTGATAGATTATATGAATGAAAAGAAAGCAAAGGTTATTATTAAAGGTTTGAGAGCAGTATCGGATTTTGAATATGAGCTTCAAATGGCGTTATTAAATAAAAATCTTGACTCCGATATTGAGACATTATTTATGATGACCAATATAAATTACTCGTTTTTGAGCTCTAGTTCCGTTAGGGAACTGGCAACTCATAAAGGGAATATTGACGGTTTGGTTCCGGATTGCATAAAGGAAAGGGTAATAAAGCGGTTCAGCGGATAAATATTAAGTTTTTGTATTAAGTTTTGCAAAGGCTTGAACAAATTGATAAAAATATTTATAGTAAGGGTAAACGAAAAAGTAATAGTATAGAAGAGTGCTAAATTTATTGGTGAGTTCTTGTTGATAGAAGTCAATAAGACTGGGAGGGATTATAATGGAAATGCTTTCGATTTTGGAAACACTTGAAGACCTTATCGAGAAGAGTGTGAGTGTACCGTTTTCAGGAAAGTGCATGGTGGATAAGGAAGAAGTACTTGAGATTATTAAAGAAATCAGATTGAAACTGCCTGATGACCTCAAGCAAGCCAAGTGGGTAAAGGAGGAAAGGCAGAGGATTCTCCTTGAGGCCCAACAGGAAGCCAATAACATAATAAAGGATGCCGAAAACCAGATTACTGCCCTTGTGGATGAGCATGAGATTACAAAAAAAGCATATGAGCAATCAAATGAGATTATTTCAAACGCTCAGAAAAACGCAAGGGAGATAAGGCTCGGTACCAGGGAATATGCCGACAGTGTTTTAAGCAAGGTTGAAGAAATTCTTGAAGAGACATTACAGGTAATAAGAGAAAACCGTAAAGAACTAAAGTAAATTGAAAAAGATTAAATAAAAAAGCGGTTAAATTTTCTTTGAACCTGCAAATCCCTTAATTAAACTGAAAATAAGTGAAATGACGGTAAGTAAAATAAGAAGGATGACGGAAATCAGCATGTTTTGCATCGAATACAGGAGCGAATTTATCCATGGGAATTCCGATTGCATCATTTCGTTAAAAACACTTTTGACAATGAAAGGGGTTATTTGCGGTAACCTTGCTGCTATCGATATGTAAATCGCAGCGAGTATTCCCTGAAGCATTTTTCCAATAAGATAAGGCTTTATGCTGATATCGGTTTTGCTTATGATACTGTAAACCTGTGAATGTACCGATATTCCGGCCCAACCTAGTATGAGGCTTACCGCTGCGAGTTTGTCAATAAGTGCGGTTCCTTCCACATTGCAAGCCATGTTTGACCCGGTTGTTATTTCAAAAAATCCGCTTAGAAGTGCGGTAATCATTTCTTTGGACATACCTAAAAGGGAAAGAACAGGATATATAAAGTCGGACAGAAGTGCTATAAACCCAATTTCAATTAAAACATTAATAATAACTGAAAACAGTATAATGAAGCCTCCGATGGTCATCATTACATTAATTGAGTTTTTAACGGCATCTCCCAGAATTATTCCGAGGTTTGGATTTTGTCTGCCGATTTGAGCCAGTTCCTTTTTAAATCTTGCCCATGTTTTTTCATTACTTGCGAGGCTGGTACTTTCTTTATTCCTTCCGTAAAATCTGAAAATAATTCCTACAGTTATGCTTGCCAATATGTGACATGAAAGAATAAGTAAACCAAGCTCAGGCATTTTGAACATCCCCACCGCAACAGCTCCGACAATAAACAACGGTCCTGAATTGTTGGTGAAAGATAAAAGCCTTTCGGACTCGGTTTTAGTAAGAAGATTATCTTCTCTCATGCTTGCGGTGATTTTCGCTCCTACAGGGTAGCCACTGGTAATACCCATTGCTAGGGCAAAGGAGCCACATCCGGGCACGTTAAACAGGGGACGCATGATAGGCTCTAAAAGCACTCCTATGGCGTTTATGAATTTTGTCTTGTTTAGGATTTCGGATGCAACAAAAAACGGAAACAGGGAAGGAAATACAACACCAAGCCATAACTGGATTCCCTTGGATGCTGACTTTACCGCGGTGTCGGAAAACATGATAAGCAAAAGTATAAAAGCCACACAGGCTATAGAAAGTGTGATGGACCTTAGATTGATTACTTTAATTTGCTTCATTGAAACAGCCAGAAATACCGGTACTATGATAATAATAGCCACAAAGTATGGATTCATATGCCATCCCCGTTATTTCAAACTTGCCTCATGGTTTATTCTATTTGGTTGTTATGAAAAATAGAACTTGGTTTAATACATAAAAATACGGTATATTTCATTGACGATATTGGCTTTACTGCCATTAATTTCAGTTTTTCTATTGACAGATTAGGTCTAGAGCGATAGACTTTAACCAGGTCTATTAAAATAAACCTAGGGAGGCAAATATATGGAAAAATATAAGCTGTTTGATGCGGAATACAAGTTTGTCAGCATTATTTGGGACAACGAACCTATCAATTCCACTGAACTTGTAAAGCAGTGTGCAGATAAACTTGGGTGGAAAAAATCAACTACTTACACTGTATTAAAAAAGCTTTGTGAACGCGGTGTTTTGCAAAACAAGAATGCGACGGTCACTTCATTGGTAAAGCGTGAAGATGTGCAAAAATTTGAAAGCAGAGCTGTATTGGAAAAAAATTTTGACGGTTCGTTGCCGAAATTTCTGACTGCCTTTTTAAGCGACCGTAAGCTTTCCGAGCAGGAAGCCGAGGAACTGAAGCGGATAATAGAGGAGGCGGTGAAATGAGTGTTCTTCAAGATTTATTTACTTCTATTGTCAAAATGAGTATTACTGCATCCTATGTAGCTATCGGCGTTATTTTTATCCGTCTGCTTCTCAAAAAATGCCGAAGGTTTTATCCTATATTCTTTGGGCTCCTGTGTTTTTCCGACTTTTATGTCCTTTTTCTTTTAATTCGGATTTGAGTTTTTTTAACTTGGTAGACCTTAATGCCAAGCAAGGAAGGGGAGTATCTGAGTTTATTCCACAAAATACGGGCGCGGTTCAGTTCGGTATTGACAGTGCTGTAAATGCTTCTTCGCCGACAGCCGTTCCGTCAGCAACTCTGAATGTGATGCAGTTATGCATAACTGTTTTCAGTCTTGTTTGGATTTTTGGGGTTGTTGTGTTATTATTTTATAGCATTTTTTCCTGTTTAAAAATCAAGGAAAGACTTCAGACTGCGACAATTGTACGAGACAATGTCTTTGAAACCGATGCCGTCGATACAGCTTTTGTATTCGGCTTTATCCGTCCGAGAATCTATGTGCCTGCAAATATTGAAAATGCCATCTTGCCATACATATTGGAACATGAACGAGTCCATATTCTAAGGAGAGATTATCTCATAAAGCCCATTGCTTTTCTCGCACTAATCCTTCACTGGTTTAATCCCCTCATTTGGATATGCTTTACTCTCATGAGCCGGGACATGGACATGTCCTGCGATGAGAGTGTGCTGTACAGGCTGGGTGAAGATGCAAAGGGCGGTTATTCAAATTCATTGCTAGCGCTGTTAATTAAAAGGAAAGGAATTTTAACGGCAAATTCCCTGGCCTTTGGCGAGAGCCATGTAAAGACCAGGATAAAAAATGTACTTAAATTTAAAAAACCGGCATTATGGGTTATAATGGTTTCGATTGTGGCGGTTTTGGCGGCTGTAATTGTTTTTACCGCAAATCCATCCGGGGAAGGAACCGTTTCAGCAAGAGCTAAAAGAAAACTTGCGGACGTTATTGATCAATACTATCAGGTAGCCGATCCAATCAATAAGGGAACACTCAAAATTTATAACATAAAAAAATACGGCAGCGGCTATCTGGTATTAGCCGAAAAATATAGTGGGGATGGCGATATTCATACTTTCTTGTTTTTGATAAATCGTGATTTTAGTATAGTGACTAAAGCTTTTGGGAATATGCCTATAAGTCCCTGTTTTTCGGCCAATGTGGTAAAGCATCAGGGGAAAAGTATAGTTTACGGCAATTTTGATAAAAAGAGATGGGACCCGAATACAGACCTTGTAAACGATGTGCAGATTGACTTTATAAAAATTATCTTTGAAGACGGAACCGTAGTTGAGGAAGAGGTTTCCATGGATAAGGGATATATAGTTGTTGCCGATACCGTGGCAGGTATAAAAAATATTGAAGTTTATAACAAGCAGAGAGAACTCCAAAGTGATTTAAGTGAGACCATTTGTCACGATCAAATTTGGTATTGGAAAATGAAAAATAAAATCTTATCATAATCAGAAAGACGAAAAGGGTTTAGATTTAAGGCTGATAATATTGTAATTATAAAACCATACAAAAGGAAAATGATGGTTTATAGTTTTTATAAAAGTAATATATAATTAAAGTATAAATTAATAGTTGGGGGGAGTAGAATGAGATTCAAAAGGGCGGTATCTTTGTTATTGGCGGTATGCATAATTTTTGCATTCAATCCGTCGATTTTTGCATCCCAGGGTGCGTATGACAGAAACGGCTTTCGCTTAGTACCGGTCAAAGCAGATTCTACAGGTATTGCGGTTGACAGCGAATTTCTGTTGGAGACTGAAAAGGATTTTACTTTGGAGGAAGTAAGAGACGCTTTTTCAATTGACGGTGAGCCGGACCCAATTATTGAAGAACTTGATCCCAATTTTTTCAGCATTAAACTCTCAAGGCCACTTCTTGAAAACACTGTTTATACCTTCAGAATGAGTACTGATATAGAGACAACATGGGTTTTTCAAACTCAGACGGAATTTAAAATATTAGGGACCCTGCCGGGAAACGAATTGGTGGGAGTACCGGTAAACACGGGAATTGAAATTTATTTCAGCCATTCGAATTTCAGCAATATTGAGGACTATTTTGAAATTACTCCTTATGTTCCCGGAAGATTTGAGGTTCATGACAAGACGGCTGTGTTTGTTCCAAGAGAGTTAAAAGAAGAAACCCTGTATACCGTTAGAATAAAAAAAGGCATAAAGATTGAAGGCACTGAAAGAACAATAAAAGATGACTATGTCTTTTCCTTTGAAACAAGATCAATACAGACTCAAGATCCTGTTGAGCCCACGATACATATCAATTATAACCGTCAGATAACAGATGTTTTACCTGAAGAAAAACCTCAGATACCTTTCAACTATTATATAAGAAATGCAGGAGCTGCTTATAAGGAATTTATCCTCAATACTACAGTCTATGCTTATAAGGATTTTGAATCTTTCTATGAAGCAGTGTGCCAAAGGAATAATATTCCCCAATGGGCACAAATAAGCTATTCCAATAGTTTTCTTCCCGTGGACGGGCTCGAGAAGGTGTTGAAATTCGAGCAGATTTTGAACAAAGACGGACGGATATCAGGAAGCTTCAATATCGAGATACCTCAAAACCTTCCCGAGGGATATTACATTGTGGACAGCTTATGTGAGGGCAAGAGGGCACAGACCTTTATACAGGTGACCAATATAGGCACTTATATAACAAAGAGTGATACCCAAACCTTGGTATGGCTCAATGACTTGAATTCAGGGGAACCGTTGGGCGATGCCTCAATAGGTTTTTCCAATGTAAAGGATACTTTCGTCACAGATAAAAAAGGTATTGCAATCTTTGATACAAAACTGATAAACCCGGAAAGCGATGAGACTTACACTTGGGAAACCCAACTTATGTCGGTGAAGACAGCTGACGGCAGAAAGTCTCTTTTAGATACAACATCCTACTTTTATTACTATGACTACTATTATAGTGATTTATACTATTATGGAGGCTACTACCGTTATGAACCCGTAAGCAACAAATATTGGAAATACTTCTATACCGACAGGGGTATGTACAAGCCGGATGATACCGTTAGTGTATGGGGATTTATAAAAAACAGGTATGAGGATGAAAAAATCGATTATCTGACATTGGAAATTTATCAGGGATGGAACGTAAATAACAGTTTTCCTATTATTAAAGAAAACATAAGCGTGAAGGACAACTTTTTTGAAGGACAGGTAAAGCTTCCGAATTTACCTAAGAATTATTACACCCTTTTACTCAAAAAAGGCAATACCTTAATTTCCAGCAGTGTTATCCGGGTGGAGAATTATGTGAAACCTTCTTACAAATTGACCATTGAAAAGGATAAGCAGGCAGTATTTATCGGGGATAAAGTTAATTTCAAACTCAATGCGGCATTCTTCGAGGGAACCGGAGTTTCAAATCTGAACGTAAATTATACCATTGGTACAGGAGCCCTTACCGGCAGTTCCATCACCAATAATGCCGTTACGGATACCGGTGGGAATTTGGATATAGAGTACATTCCTATGGTTACCAACGATGCCCTGCAGGGAATAACCACGGTTGGCATAAATGCCAGAGCCCTTCTTCCGGAATCGGGAGAAATAACGGCTAATAATTTGGTGAGACTGTTTATAAACGATATCGATGTAAGTCTTAAGGGAGAATTAAAAAATGAAAAGGGAACCATAACCGCCAAAGTTCGTGAAATTGTTCTTGACCGTCTGAACAACGGAACGGCACAGAATATAAACGATTATTTGGGGGATCCCGTAAATTCAAAAAGAATTACCGGTACAATTTATAAAAATACTCTGATTAAAGAAGAGTCAGGCACTTACTATGATTATATAAACAAGGTTACCCGTAAGACATACAGTTACAGGCTTGTAAAAACTCCGGTTCAAAGCGTTTTGATGACAACGTCTTCCGACGGAGAAGCATCTTATACCTTTAATGCACCGAAGGTTGAAGACACTTACTATACCGCGGAATTATCATGCGTCGACAATACAGGAAGAAAAATGAGTTTTGTAGTATATGTAGGAGAGAAGATTGAATATTCGGGTTCTCAATACACAGGATATGCTCTTAGTTGCGATAAGAGCAGCTACAGAATAGGTGAAGACGTCAAGCTTGATTTTACCTTCTCGAGGGAGAATCTTCCCGACGGAGCCTATATTTACATTTTGTCTCAAAACGGAATCAGAAGTTTCGATACATGGAACAAATCAAGCTATACCTTTAAGTTTAAAGACGAGCATATGCCCAATGTTCAAGCTACGGCAGTATATTTCAGCGGTAAGGGCTATGTGTCCGGAAGCACAAATATAAATTATGATATGAGCGAAAAAAATCTTGTGATTAAAGCCGAAACCGATAAAGATTCTTACAAACCGGGCGAAAAGGTAACGTTAAAAGTTTATGTCACGGATATTGACGGAAATCCGGTGAAGGCATGTGTAAATGCGAGCATAGTTGATGAAGCCTTTTTCAGCTTGCAGGAACAGTATGTGGACGTCATTGGAAGATTGTTTGAAAAGGTTGGATCGGGAATAATTTTTGAGGCGGTGTCCCATGATATTAAAGCAAATAATTATCAAAGGAACGAAAAGGTGGTAGATGAGTGGGGACCTCCTAACCCAGGAAACGGTGGAAGCTCCGACATAAGATCGGATTTTAGGGATACGGCACAATTTGCATCCATAGAAACCGATAGCAGCGGAGAAGGTGAGGTTTCTTTCAAACTTCCGGATAACATTACTTCATGGCGCATAACCCTGTCTGCAATATCAAAAGAGCTTCATGCCGGAAGCGATAAGATTAATATGAAGGTAACACTGCCGTTCTTCATTAATTACAGCTTCAATTCATCCTATATGAAGGGCGACTGTCCGATAATGGCAGTAAATGCTTACGGAACAGGATTGAAGGAAAATGATGTTGTATACTTTGAAGTGTATGACAAGAAAAATCCCGAGAACAAGGTTACCGTTAAGGGAAAAGCCTTTGACAGGGTCAACATTCCGATGTGGACTCTTGAAAGCGGATACTATGATTTAATAATACGGGCTTATACCGAAACAGGACTTTCCGATGCAGTACAGCATTCGATAAATGTGGTGGAGTCGTACTACCGGATTGAAAAGGCAGACTTCTTTGACATTGTCCCCGGCATGACCATAAAAGGCGGAGAGTCCGGAAATACAAGGATCATAATTCAGGACAGAAGCAAAGGAATGTATTTTTCAGAGCTTATGAACTTGTACTATAGCTCCGGAAACAGGATAGACCAGTTTATTTCTAAATATTTTGCTTCAAAGCTTTTAAATGAGCATTTCAAGGACAATACATTTGTCAATGCTCTTGAGAAGCCGGATCTTTCGGAGTATCAAAAGACTGACGGAGGATTGGCGCTGCTGCCTTATTCCGACAGTGATCTTGAAATTTCGGCCAAGCTTTCTGTATTGGCAAAAGATTTTGTGAACACACAGAAGCTAATAGGCTATTTTGAAAAAATGACCGATGACAATGCTACCCGAATTAAAGCCCTGTATGGACTAGCAGTTTTGGATCAGCCTGTTTTGATAATGCTTGATGAAGCCGAGAAGATTGATAACACGAGCATTTTGGACACTATATATCTTGCACTTGCTTATTGTGAACTTGGCGATTATATTAAAGCAGAAGAGATATATGAGGAAAGGATATCTCCATATATTGAAGAATATGCCCCATATTACAGAGTGAATACCGGCTCAAATAAGGACAGTATTTTAGAAGCTACTTCCCTGTGTGCTTATCTGGCTTCCAAGCTTGACAGACCGGAAAAGGAAGGCTTGTATGATTATTGCCGGGTCCATTTTTCCAAAGAAATACTTATATATACCGAAAAGCTCATGTATATTTCTGGAGAAATCGGCAAAGCGGATAGCAGCGATTCTCAATTCACATACAGTTATGACGGCAAAGAGGAAACAGTTGAATTGAAAAACGGAAGGAGTTTTAGTATCGATCTTCTGCCTCATCAATTGCAAGACTTTGAAATAGTTGATGTAAAAGGAAGAGTAGCCGGAGTATCGATTTATAAAGAGAATGTATTTGACATCAAAAAAGTAGACGATCAAATATCTATAAAGCGTTCCTATTATCATACCAACGGTGTTGCTGTCAATGCAAATACTTTGAAACAAGGAGACATTATAAAGGTAAGGCTTGAGTGGAAAATAAGTTCCAATGCCTTTGACGGGGTTTATGAAATAACCGACTATCTCCCTTCGGGATTGAAACCTTACAGATCATTGTGGAATACCGACGGACAGAAGATAACCTTCTATGTGTACAACACCCCGTACTGGAGGTCGAATCCATACATTGAATATTATGCGAGGGTTATAAGCCCGGGAGTTTATACGGCTCAGGGAACTGTAATTCAGAGTCTGACATCAAGGGGCATTATAAACACTGCAAAAACGGAAACGGTAACCGTTGAAACCGATGAGCTGATTTCAGAACCCATTGATCCTCCGGTAATCGAACCTACTCCCGAGCCGGTATTATATGGGGATCTGAACGGTGACTTGGAAATTGATTCCTTAGATTTTACTCTTCTTAAAAGATTTATTTTAAGACGTATCGATGCATCGTCCATATCCTTGAAGGCGGCTGACTTAAACGGTGATGAAAGTATAGATTCATTGGATGTAACTCTTTTAAAAAGATTCCTGCTGCGTAAAATAAAAAAATTCCCGGTTGAGGAATAGCAGGGGAAGAATATAATACAGGCAATACACAAGGGACACTCCAAACTTGGGGTGTCCCTTAATTTAAAAGTATTTACAAGCTCTGTATTTGAATAACTTAAGCTTGTGGAATATTTTTCTTAAATTTTTACTTTTTCTTCGGCTTCTTCTTAAACTCGGGAGCTTCCTTTATTGCACCGCCAAGAACTTTGAAGCCTTTTTTGATCATATCTTTTGTTTCCTTCGACAGTACCAAAGGCTTATCACCGACGTTATTCCATCCTGGAGTAGACAGATCGTCGGGAGGCAATTCCAACTGTTCCCAATTGGCGAACAAACGTCCCCAATCGGAATTGGATATTTCTCTTACCCTGCTGTAATGCTTGGGATACCAGTACAAATCATGGTAAACAACGCTGGCAATATAGGACCAAGGAGCCAGAATGGTTTTTAATGACCATTCCACCGGCTTTTTTAACGGTCCCCAATAAATCAAGTGCTGACACTTGCTGGCAAAGGTCATCTTTTTGAAAGGTCCCACAAAGTTCCATTTCTCGTCCAGAGCATCTAAATCGCCGACAATTTCGATCTGACTTACGTCACCGCACCCCAGGCCGGCATCATGGGCCAATCGGATATACTTTATATCTTTTAGAGGGTCAAATCCCATTAATTTTGCTGCAACAGCGTCAATTGCCACTTGATCCGCCGATGCGAGAATTACATTTTTAACATGGGGTATCATACAGCGCGGGCCTGGACCGTCTCCGGCAAAAGTTCCGTCCATAACGGCAAAAACACCGGGATGAATTTTCTTTTGTATCATTAATAAATCCACTAAAGTTTCATGGATAACAGGGTGTGTCCAATGCCTTTTTTCATTCAGAAGTCCCCCAAATGCGTTTTTCATGGCACCGGTAGTGGTGGTGAACACATGGGTTTTAACGGTGGGGAGGTGGATGATGTTTTCACCGATGAATCTTTTGGGGATTGAAAAGCCTTTCGGATAAACATCATTGAGACACAAAAACTTCTTTGTAAGGTCTCCTACGGCTTCTCTTATGTCAATCCATTCCTCACCCTCATAAAGATGGATATTGCGAAGTCCGTGGGAATTGATAACGTTAATTTGCTTGTTTTCCCTCTCTCCCAAATGAGAATCGATAACCACCGTTCTGTTATGGCAGCCATGGATCAGCTCAGGCTTATATCCATCCCGCTTCATAGCCCGGATAACACCTTCAAGCTGCCAAGGTGTGGTTGAGCTTCCGGGATAAAAGAAATGCCAGCTTATGTTTATTTTGAGTGCCGTATCGATATCTTTTGCAATATAATCCTGGTAGTTTGCCAGGTTCATCAATCTATGGTAATCCTCCAGTACAGTGGAAGGATTTGTTTTTAGTATTGCAACTCTTGATTTCATCTTTTGTTTTCCTTTCTATTTATAATTTATATACCAAGCGATATACATTATAACATATTTTAATACTTATAAACAGAGGTTATTAAGCTATGGAACAATGGGTAACCGTGAAGAAAATTTCGAAAGTGTAAAATAAAGTCTATATTATTGTTAAAATCTAACACGGTGAAAAATGACAAAGGAATTTGAATCTTGATGTCGAAATATATATTATTAGTCAAATTATTCGGTGAGGTATTAAAGTGGCTAACTATAGAGTTGATATAGCTAATCTCGACAAAGTTATAAAAAGAACTATTGAAGCCATAAACAGCAGCAAAACCGAGCTCTATGAGATTGCTGAGGAAGCAAGGGATGAATGCAAGCGGCTTGAAGAGGAGCTTGAGGAAATAAAGAAGCTTATTTGGGAAACGGCTGAAAGTATCGAATTTCTTGAGATGAAGCTTAAAGAAAGCAAGAAACATCTAATGCTTGTAAGCAAATTTTACGATAAATATTCAGAGGAAGAAATAAAAAGGTCTTATGAAGATGCCGATGGTTTAAGGGTTGAACTTGCAATAAAGAGAGAACAGGAACGGTATTATATCAGAAGAAGAAATGAAATTGAAGTCAGACTTAAAGGAGCCTTTCGCACTGTTGAGAAGGCAGACAACCTTATTTCTCAGCTTGGAGTGTCGATGGGTTACCTGACAGGGGATCTTCAGGATGTGAGTATTAAGCTTGAAGACATGCATCAAATGCAGCTTTTGGGGATAAGAATTTTAAAAGCTCAGGAGGAAGAGCGTCAGAGGGTTGCAAGGGAAATTCATGACGGACCTGCCCAGTCCATGTCCAATATTGTTTTAAAAGCTGAAATTTGTGAACGTTTAGTGGATTCTGATCCTGACAAAGCTAAAGATGAATTAAGGCTCTTAAAGGCTGTTGTAAGAGATACGCTTCAGGATGTGAGAAAAATAATATACAATTTAAGGCCGATGTCTTTGGATGATTTAGGTTTGATACCAACCCTTCAAAGATACATAACGACTTATCGAGAAGAATCCCAAACCCAGGTAATATTTAAGACCAGAGGAGAATGCAACCAACTTAAGCCTGTGGTGGCATTAACGGTTTTCAGGCTGGTGCAGGAAGCCTTCAATAACATAAAAAAACATGCCAATGCCAAAAAGGTAATAATTAATCTTGAATTTTTGAAAAATGAGTTAAAACTTCATATAAACGATGACGGAATAGGTTTTGACATTAATGCCCTAAAGGAAAGTAGCACTGATATAAACGGCGGTTTCGGATTGATCAGCATGAAAGAAAGAGTGGAACTTCTGAACGGAAAATTTAAAATTGATTCTGCTGTTAATAAAGGGACAAAAATATATATAACTGTACCTTTGGTTCCGGAAGAGGGGGTCTAAAATGGATAAAATTCGTGTGGCAATTGCAGATGACCATGCCATGGTGAGGCAAGGTCTCAAACAGATTTTGGAGTTGGAGCAGGATATAGCTGTGGTGGCGCAGGCTTCGAACGGAGAAGATGCTGTAAAGATCGCAAAAGAGAATCATCCGGACGTGATTCTTATGGACATTAATATGCCGGGAATAAATGGCTTACAAGCGATAAAGGAAATTAAGGACGAGAATATTCCTTGCGGAATAATTGTACTCACTATTCATGAAGACAGGGAATATTTGTTTAAAACCTTGCAGCTAGGGGCGCAGGGCTATGTGCTGAAAGATGCGGATCCGGCGGTATTGGTTGAAGCCATTAGAAGTGTTTACCGGGGACAGCCTTATATACAGGCAAATATGACTAAAGAGCTTGTTAATGAGTTCAGCAGGGTAATGTCCAATGACAAGGTAAAGAAAGATGAAAACACTCTTACGGCGAGAGAATTAGAGGTACTTGAACTTATTGCCCAAGGTTTGATTAACAAGGAAATAGCAAAACGCCTTTACATAAGTGAGAAGACGGTTAAAAATCATATCTCGAATATTTTCAGAAAGATTAATGTGTCTGACAGGACACAGGCAGCAATATATGCCTTTAAACACAATATAACAAATTAAAAATAACAGAGTATTACATAAAAGAGCATTCTTAGGAATGTTCTTTTTTTTGTGCTTATTTTCCTCTTTATACTTATTTTTCTCTTTCTATAAAGTGCAGATAAATATGGAAGAAACGTTGTGGAGCGAGTCGTAGAGCCTGTTAATACGACGAGGATAGTGAGAGCATCCATCCCCGCGAAGGGAGTTTTGCTCGACCCTGAGGAGTATTTACAGGCTCTGGACTTGCGAAACTTAGTTTCTGGATTATTTATCTGCACTTTTGTGCTTTTTATAGAAAAGAAAAATCTGCATAAAGTCGGTCTTATGGGACGGTGGTTTGTAGGACTTCCTAAAACTTTTCTGGGTATATTTATTTATGTAAACCGGGGCACCTGATGGATAGTTATTGATGGCGTTACATTTTATAATAAAAGAGTAAGGTGGTTAACAGCCTTACAGGCAAGGGGGATAACATAGACCATGAAACTATTTGAAGTTTTGTGTAAAGTTATTAAGAGACAAAAGGGTCAAGGACTGGTGGAATACGCATTTATAATTATCTTCATTGCAATGGCTTTATTTGTCGTACTTGGCTTAATGGGCTCATCCTTGGTACATTTCTTCAACTACTTCATGTCACTTTTCTAAAAAATATTAAGTAAAAAACATGCTTATATAAAGATCCCTTCTATAGTTTATGCATATGATTTCGCTAATAACCTAAGTTTCCGAACATAGTGCATAACAATGTCATATTCGATTGCGGAGGAAATATAAAAAAAGAAAGGTGGAAGCAGGAATGTTAAAAATGTGTGCAGTTTATCTCAGGTCGTTCTTGGGAAACAAAAAAGGACAGGGAATGGTTGAATACGGACTTATTATTTCATTGATAGCAGTGGCATGTATAGCAGCGCTATTAGTGCTTGGTCCGAAGATAGCTGAACTGTTTACATCAGTATCCAATACTCTGACTCCGGCTTCAGGTACTCCGTAATTAAGGTCGTTGGCAGATAGGCTAAATAAAACTATTATAATCGGAAAGGTGGAAAAAATATGTTAAAAATGTGTGAAGTTTATCTAAGATCGTTCTTGGGAAACAAAAAAGGACAGGGAATGGTTGAGTACGGACTCATCATTTCACTGATAGCAGTAGCGTGCATAGCTGCATTGCTGATATTGGGTCCAAAGATTGCTGAGCTGTTTACATCGGTATCGGATACAATAACTCCGGCTTCAGGTGCAGGTACTCCTTAATTGATATGTATGAAAAACTCCCCTATCTGATTCCAGATAGGGGATGTTTCTTCCGTGGGATAGAGGAAAGGTGTGGTTTTATGTATTTGAAACATAAACTTTTGGGCAACCGGAAGGGCCAGTCTATGGTAGAAACTGCTTTGATACTTCCCATTGTAGTTTTATTGCTCACCGGTATAATTGATTTCGGTTTGTTGTTTAACAATTACCTGGTAATTACCAATGCATCCAGGGAAGCAGCGAGAAATGCCGCTGTGGGCTGCTCGGACTTGGAGATAAACATGATGGTGGTAAATATGACATCCACCCTTGACCAGTCCCGGGTGGTTACCGAAATATATCCGGCTCAGGCCGACAGAATGAAGGGTCAGGAAGTGACAATAACCATTACATATGACAATGTACTTTTGACTCCACTGATTTCTTCTATCGTACCTAACCCTTTGAAACTCAAATCAAAAACGGTAATGAGAATAGAGTAGATTTTAACCTTTTAATCCAAAGTCCAAATGAGGGATAAGCTATGAAGAAGAGATCAATCCTTAATAAATTGAAGGAATCCAAGGGAAGTACATCTCTGGTTTTTGTTTGTTCCGTTGTTTTAATAGTAATTTTATCTGCCCTCGTGACGGATATAGGTTATGTAGCCTATGAAAGATATAGTCTTTCCAGAAATGTTGATTCTATAGTGATGTCCGGGGCTCAAACTCTTGCCGACAGCAGGGAAGAATGTATTGTGTCGATTAAAAGGAAGGTTTCCGGAAGAATAAAAGGTGTAAGTGAAATGGATATTAGAATATCCGAAAACAACAGGGAAATAACTCTGCTGGTTAAAAAGAATATAGGTTATATTTTTTTAAGGTACGTGGGCTTTAAAGACAAACAGATAGAATCGAGAGTTACCGCAAAGCTCTCCAATGTTACATCCTATACGGGAATAAGTCCTGTTGCGGTAGAAAGCGCGGAGCTTTCCTTTGGAGATAAGTGCAAGCTCACAAATTCCGACATTGAAAAAAGCAAGGAAAATGATGAACCGGTTCTTAAGATAATCCCTATCGATACTCAGGATGAAAGCTTTAAAACATCGTTTATTTACGGTTACAGAAAAAAGGTGCACTTGGGTATGAACCTCAATGCCGTTTCCGGCGGTTCATTGAATATAGATGAAAACAGTGTTGATGAGTTAATCTATAAATGCAGGCATGAGCCTTTATGCTCTTATGATAATTATACTCTGGGATGTCCGAGAATAATAATTCTTCCTGTGGTTGAAAAGGAAGATTCATCCCTGGATGGGGCAATGAAAGTTGTAGGTTTTACTGCGTTTTTTGTTGAGAGGGGAAACGTGGTTAAAGGGCTTAAAGATACAATAACACTGGAGGGGAGGTTTATAAGGTATACCGTAAAAGCTTCGACAAGTGACGGAATGCCGGATTTCGGACTTTTGGGTGTTAAGCTGGTTCACTGAATTTCGCTAATGAAAAAAGGATCGAGGGGTTAGAACTTTTATACTGAGGAGGGGCATTATGGAGTCAGTTAATAAACGAGTGATTATAATTTCGCTGGTTTTGGCAATATTTACAACCGGGCTGGTGTACTTATATATACGAAAGTCGACGGCAAAGGCTGAGGTGACGGAGTATATAAATGTTTATGTTGCTGCGAAAACATTGCCCGCGAAGCATTTGATAACGGAAGCGGATATAAAAATGTCTAAAGTGACGCGGGAATATTTAAGTCCCCAGGCAGTCTTAAATGAGGCGGATATTATTGGGAAAAGGCTGAAAGACAGGGTAATTGAAGGTGAGCAAATTTTAAGGGACAGACTTGTTGAGGATAAAGATCTGACTTTGGCCTTTAATCTTCCCGCAGGAAAAAGGGCTATAGCGATAAATGTAAGTGAGCAAATTGCAGTGGGCTATTTGATCAAGCCCGGGGACACTGTGGATGTGATTGCGAATTTTAGCGGAGCGGATAATGAACCGGATATGACAAGAATAATCATACAAAATGTTACGGTACTTGCCTTAGGTAGAAATATGGGTTCAGCAGGAGAGAATTCACAGGAAGTTCCGAACACGGTAACATTGGCTGTAAGTCCGGAGGAAGCGGAAAAGCTTTCGTTTGTATCGGAATTTGAAACCCTAAGGTTAATTCTTAGAAACATAGAGGACGAAGAAACAGTCAAGACCGATGGTGTGATCAAAAAGGAAATGACCGGTGCTAAAGGAGCAGCAAACCCACAACCGGTTACAGAGCCATAAGTTTCTGACAGTAACTGAGCAACACGCAAAGATATGGAGGAGATTCTATGGAAAAAATTAAGGTTGTAATTGTTGACGATACTGAGGAAACCAGAAATAACGTTAAGACATTGTTGTCCTTTGAAAAGAGAATTGAAGTAATAGGTGAGGCTGAGAACGGAGAGGAAGCTGTTTTTATTGTCAGAGAATCCCGGCCGGATGTGGTATTGATGGACATAAACATGCCGGTTATGGACGGAATAAGGGCTACTGAGGAAATAACCATGAATGTTCCCGAAACGGCAGTGGTTATAATGTCTGTACAAGGGGAAACGGAGTATTTGAGAATGGCTATGGCAGCCGGTGCCAGGGATTTTTTATGCAAGCCTTTTTCCGGCGATGACCTGACCAATACCATTATGAGGGCTTATGACCTTGAGTCACAGAGAAGGCAGAAATCGAAGGTCACCACAGTAAAAGAAGAAATCAAATCAAAGGTAATTTCGGTTTTCAGTACCAAAGGCGGTGTCGGAAAAACTACCATTGCTTCAAATCTTGCAGTTTGCCTGGCCAGGGCGTCAAAGAAGAGGGTAGCTCTTGTGGACCTGGATCTCCAATTCGGAGATGTGGCTATAATGCTGAATGCATCGGTAAAAAATACCATAAGTGATTTGATTAAGGAAATAAACATGGTGGACAGTGATATAATGGAAGATTATCTGGTTACCCATTTTTCCGGGGTGCGTATTCTGCCTGCACCGGTAAAACCCGAGTATGCGGAGTTCGTAACGTCATCCCATGTGGAGAAAATAATAAATACTTTAAAAGAGTATTATCACTATATCATTGTGGATACTTCCGCAAGCTTTCATGAAACGGTATTGGCAGCCCTTGATATGTCCGACAGGATACTTTTGGTTTCAACCCTGGACCTTCCGACAATTAAAAATGTGAAAGCCGGCCTTGATGTCATGGAAACATTGAGATATCCGAAGGAGAAAATAAATATTGTTGTAAATAAAGCTTCAGAACAGTTTGGAATCAAGTATAAGGACTTTGAAAATACTTTGAAGCATCAGATATGGGGATATATACCTGAAGACAGCCAGACGGTAATAACGTCGGCCAACAAAGGATTTCCCTTTGTGATGACCCGGGCCGAAACCAAGGTGGCAAAGGCAATTATAAGTATTACAAACGAAATATTAAAGGAAAAAGAACCGGAAAGTAAGGACCAAGAAAAGAATGCCATTAAAAAAATATTCGGTATGTAATCAATGGGGGAATAAATTATGTCATTGCTTGAAAGGCTTCAGAAAGAAAAAAACACGGAAATATCGGATAACAAAAACCAGAGAGTGAAAAAAGTACAGCAGATACAGGAAGATCCTTACGCAAGCATCAAGTCCAAAATACACAGCAAAATCATCGATGAGATAAAAAGCGATACCCTAAAAAACCTGGGAGACGGCGAAAGTGAGGCTTTAGAGCAGGAAATAACGGCAATTGTCGAAAATATATTAAATGAAGAAAACTCATATATTACAAAAAACGAGAGGCAGAAAATAATATCGGACATAATTGATGAAACCATAGGGTTCGGACCGATAAATCCGCTGATCCACGATCCTACGATATCGGAAATTATGGTAAACGGCCCGAACAAGGTTTATGTGGAGAAAAAGGGAAGGCTTGTGTTGTCCGATGTCAGGTTTAAAGATGACCAGCATGTCATGCATGTTATAGAAAAGATTGTAGCCCCCATAGGAAGAAGGATAGATGAAAGCTCGCCGATGGTGGATGCGAGGCTTCCCAACGGTTCCCGTGTTAACGTAATTATTCCGCCCCTTGCATTAGACGGACCCAGCATCACCATAAGAAAATTTTCCGACAAGCCTTATGATGTAAAAGACCTAATAAATTTCGGGACTATGACACCGAATGTTGCCATGTTTTTAAAGGCATGTGTTGAAGCCCGGTTGAACATAGTGGTCTCCGGAGGAACCGGCAGCGGTAAAACCACAACCCTGAATGTTATTTCCTCCTTTATACCTGAGGATGAAAGAATAGTCACAATAGAGGATGCTGCGGAAATTCAGCTGGCTCAGGAACATGTGGTAAGACTTGAGACCAGACCTCCGAATATTGAAGGAAAGGGTGCCGTTACCATAAGGGATCTGGTCAGAAACTCTCTGAGAATGAGACCTGACAGAATTGTTGTGGGTGAGGTTAGAAGCGGTGAGGCTTTGGATATGCTTCAGGCGATGAATACCGGTCATGACGGTTCCCTTACCACCGGCCACGCCAATTCACCGAGGGACATGCTTGCCAGGCTTGAGACCATGGTGCTAATGGCAGGAATGGATCTTCCCGTAAAAGCAATAAGGGAGCAAATAGCATCGGCTATTGATATTATTGTGCAGCAGTCCAGGTTTAAGGACGGAAGCAGAAAGATTACCCATATTTCCGAGGTTACAGGTATGGAAGGCGATATTATAACCATGCAGGATATTTTCATATATAGACAGAGCGGAAAGGATGAAAGGGGCAGAATAATCGGAGATATAGTACCCACTGGAATTAAACCAAAGTTTATGGAAAAAATAGAAAGGGCAGGGATAATGCTCCCGCTGGATCTTTTCAAACCCTGATTTTAGGGTAATTGGTATACGGATTTAAAATAACATCTGAAATGCACTCGAAACTTGCCATAATTCTTATGGATCATTGGTTATGCAACAACCTTTATTGGAGGGTTATAATATGCTATTCATTATTTCCGTATTGACTTTTGTAACAGCCATGATGTTATTTTACCCGATAATGGGATATTTGATCGGAAAACAGAGTTCCATAGTGCGTTTGAAAAAGTATATCAGTATAGAGGAAAACCGGGAAACCAGGAAAAAGACAAAACAAAAGGAGTACAAGGCCGGACTTAGCTTAATAGCAAGAGGGGTTAAAGGTGCAAAATTTTTGGACGGATACAAAAAGAAGGTACAGCTGGAGCTTCAAAGGGCACATGTATTATTGAAGCCTGAGGAGTTTATAACCGTATGCATCATTCTTATGTTGGTTTTGGGCACTTTTTTCTTTGTATTCTTCGGTTCATCCTCCATGGCAATAATTTTTGCGTTAATCGGAGGGATCATCGGATGGTTTATTCCCGTTATATATCTCAAACTGAAGATAAGAAAGAGAATCAAGCATCTGAATGATCAGCTTAACGATGCCATTGTTCTTATTTCAAACTCATTGAAGGCTGGGTACAGCTTCTTTCAAGCAGTGGATATTGTGAGCAAGGAAATGACCGGTCCCATGGCGGAGGAATTTGCCCTTCTTCAAAAAGAAGTGAATTTCGGAACCAGTACCGAAAATGCCTTGGAAAATCTGGTTAACAGGGTTTCCAGCGATGATCTGGAGTTGGTGGTTACAGCGGTGTTGATTCAAAGACAGGTGGGAGGTAATCTGGCCGAGGTCTTGGACAATATATCCAATACCATAAGAGAAAGAATAAGCATCAAAGGTGAAGTGCGAACCGTTACCGCTCAAGGAAGAATGTCCGGGCTTATTATTTCTCTGTTGCCCGTGGGTCTTGTATTAATTCTGTTTTTGATTAATAAGCAGCACATAAGCGTATTGTTTACCGATCCTTTGGGACTTGCAATACTTGGATTTTCTGTATTTATGGAACTCATGGGGATATATTTTATAAGCAAAATTGTTAAAATCGAGGTGTGAGATAATGAATATGATAATGTATTTGCTTTTGCTTTCGGTTTTTATTTCCTGCTACCTTATTTTCTATGCATTCTTAGGGGTATATTACAGAAATAAGAGGGTAATAAGCATTAGGCTTGACAAAATCAGCAAGGAAGACGAAAAATCAATGGAAAGTGAACTGAACCAGCCTTTGTTTGTCAGGGTTGTAAGACCTATTCTCGATGATATAACCCGAGTGGTTTTAAAGGTGACTCCCAAGGAAATAGTCTCGGTATTTGAAAAAAAGGTTATTATGGCGGGTAATCCTTTTAACCTTACAATAAAGGATTGGATTAATATTCAAATAATAATTATTATCGGATTGCCTCTGATTACAGCTGCTTTCGGCATGTACTTGGGCTTTGATATAAGAACCGTTGTTTTTATATGCATAATTGAGTTTTGCTTCGGATTGCTTTTTCCCAACATGCTGCTAAACAGAAAAATCCGGGAGAGGCAAAAAGTGATTTCCAATTCTCTTCCGGATGTCCTGGATTTGCTTACGGTTAGTGTTGAGGCGGGACTGGGATTTGACGGAGCGCTTGCCAAGGTTATTGACAAGATGCCGGGACCCATTGCCACGGAATTTGAAGACGTGCTAAATGAGATGAAGGTAGGAAAGCAAAAAAGAGATGCCCTTAAGGATATGGCACAAAGGGTCAATATTCCGGACCTTACCACCTTTATAGGCTCAATTATCCAGGCAGACCAGCTTGGTGTAAGTATTGGTAATGTGCTTAGAATTCAATCGGAACAGATGAGGGAGAAGAGAAGGCAGAGGGCAAAGGAAAAAGCCATGAAGGCACCGGTCAAAATGCTCATACCGATGGTGCTGTTTATATTTCCGACCATTTTTTCCGTTCTGATTGGCCCGGTTATAATAAAGGTTATTTATACTTTCACAAAGTAATATTGAGATTGCATTAAAAGGCTTTTCGACTTGCTACACAACGTTTCTTTCATTTTTTCATCACATCTCATCCATAAATTCAGTATTACAGGCATGATTTTTTATGAAATGAAAAAAGGGCTTTTGCCCTAATTTTTTGTCTCCGTTTAAAAAAAGGGTATAAGGAAATATAAGACCTATTTCCAAATCTATTATTAAGAGTATAAACAGAACTTTTAATGGTAACCTGGCAATCATATCGAAAAAGCTTTGCTTTTCCGACTTAGACCCATGGCTTTGCGTCATTGCCTTTCGACAATTTTGCCCTGTTTCATAAGTCTATTTATCTCCTTATACCTTCAAGTAGGGAGGTAGAATGTATTACAATTTTATTATAGCATTAATTATGTAAATTGCCAAGTATTATATTTGTCGATATACGGTGTAAGCGTTTAAAATAAAAAGCAATTGCATGATAAAAAAACTCAAGAGAAAATATGTTTATTTTTTAAAATAAATCAGGTAAACTACATAATATAATTGTTGTATTATGCATAGAATATGTTATACTAAGGAATGAGATTTTTTTAAATTTGAAATTCTGTTTAGTTGAGGAGAGAAGTTATATGTCGAGTAGTGAAGTTTTTAAGTTCTGGTTGGAAAACGAATATTTTGACAAGGAAACTAGGGATGAACTGAATAGTATAAAGGATAACCCTGCAGAAATTGAAGAGAGATTCTATAAGGATCTGGAATTTGGAACCGGCGGTCTTAGAGGTATAATAGGCGCAGGTACCAATAGAATGAATATTTATTCGGTCAGAAAGGCTACACAAGGATTGGCTGATTATGTGAACAGCCGTGGAATGTCGGATAACGGAGTTGTTATATCCTATGATTCTCGGCGTAAATCGCCGGAGTTTGCACTGGAGGTAGCAAAGGTCTTAACCGGTAACGGAATAAAGGCATACCTTTTTGATGAACTCAGACCAACGCCGGAGCTTTCTTTTGCGGTAAGGCATTTAAAGGCTGCTGCAGGTGTAATGGTTACTGCAAGCCATAACCCAAAAGAATATAACGGTTACAAGGTGTATGGAGAAGACGGGGGACAGCTTCCCATTGAAGCGTCAAACGAAGTTTTGTCCTATATAGGCAGAATTGAAGACATAACAAAGGTTAAGATTATGGAGAAGGATGAAGCAATCGAGAAGGGATTGCTTCAGATTATCGGCAAAGAGGTTGATGATGAATACATAGAAAAGCTTAAAACTCTCACCGTTAATCCGGAGCTTTCAAAGGAAATCGGACGCAGCTTTAAGATTGTGTATACACCTTTGCATGGCGCCGGAAATAAACCGGTTAGGAGAATACTTAAAGAAACCGGATTTGAAAATGTAATTGTTGTAAAGGAACAGGAGCTCCCGGATCCTGAGTTTTCAACAGTAGCATATCCGAATCCGGAGGAGAAGGATGCCTTTAAACTTGCTATTGAACTGGCAAAGAAAGAGGATGTGGATCTTATTATAGGAACTGACCCGGACAGTGACAGGGTGGGGGTTGTAGTCAGAAACAAAGACGGAGAATATGTAGTTTTGACCGGTAATCAGACAGGGTGCCTCTTGCTTGAGTACATATTGTCTCAGAAGAAAAAGAGGGGAGAACTACCCGAAAACGGTTTTGTAGTAAAAACCATAGTTACCACCGAGCTTGCCAAGGAAATTGCCAAAGATTATAATGTTGAGCTCATTGAGGTTCTGACCGGATTTAAGTTTATCGGAGAAAAAATAAAGCAATTGGATGAGTTTGGAAATATGAAGTATCTGTTCGGCTTTGAAGAAAGCTACGGATACCTTGCCGGTACCTTTGCGAGAGATAAGGATGCTGTTGTTGCTTCCATGCTTATTGCGGAGATGGCAGCATATTATAAATCCAGAGGTATGACATTGTATGAAGGATTACTCGAATTGTTTGAAAAGTATGGCTATTCCCTCGAAGGAATTACCTCCTTTACCCTTAAGGGAAAAGAAGGTTTAGAAAAAATAACTTCAGCTATGGAAAGTCTGAGGGTAAATAAAACAGTAAAATTCGGAACATATGAGGTAAGTGCGGTAAGGGATTATTTATTAGGCGAAAGATACGTGGTTTCTTCCGGACAAAAGGAAAAACTGACGTTGCCTGAATCCGATGTTTTGTATTATGAGTTGGATGAAGGATGCTGGTTTGCTATAAGGCCTTCAGGCACTGAGCCGAAAATAAAGATATATTACGGTGTAAAAGAAAGTACTATGGATAAAGCTAAGGAAAAACTTAAGCTCTTGCAGGAAAATGTACTTTCCGTAATTGAAAAATTGCTTTTTGATTAAGTGAAAAAATAGTATTTTCTATACATTAAGTATGCACTCCATGATGGGAGTGCATATTTTTCTTTACATTAACAAAAACCCCAAATGGAGTGCAATGTACTTCGCTTTTTTGTTATGCTATAATAGAAGCAATTATTAGACAAGTTACAAAGGGTGATATGAGTGCAAAGGTTTGTACACCTTCACGTTCATACAGAATACAGCCTGCTGGACGGTGCAAACAGGATAAAGGATTTGATAAAGCGCACAAAAGAGCTGGGGATGGACAGTATAGCCATAACTGACCATGGTGTTATGTATGGAGTGGTTGATTTCTACAAGGAAGCAGTAAATAACGGAATTAAACCTATAATTGGTTGTGAAATATATACTACGGCAGGATCTAGGTTCGACAAAAAGGACGGTCGGGATTCGGATCCCGGTCATATGGTTTTATTGGCCAAAAACAATGTGGGATACAAAAACTTAATGAAAATTGTATCCATAGGGTTTACCGAAGGATTCTATTATAAGCCGAGGGTTGACATGGAGGTGCTGGAAAAATACAGCGAAGGGCTAATTGCATTAAGTGCCTGCCTTTCCGGGGATATACCCAAGGCAATTTTGAATAACAATTACAAAAAGGCAGAGGAGCTTGCTTTAAAACTGAACAGCATTTTCGGACAGGACAATTTTTACCTTGAGCTTCAGATGAACGGCATAGAAGAGCAGAATATTGTCAACCAACAGCTTATAAAGCTGAGCAGAGAAACCGGCATACCGCTGATTGCAACCAATGATGCCCATTATTTACGCCGGGAGGATGCCAGGGCTCATGAAATTCTCCTTTGCATTCAGACCGGAAAAAGCATAAATGACGAAGACCGAATGATGTTTTCTTCCGACGATTTCTATATCAAATCTCCCGAAGAGATGGAGGAATTGTTTAAAAACATTCCTGAAGCGATCTCTAATACAGTCAGTGTTGCACAAAGGTGTAATGTCGAATTGGAATTCAATAAGTTGCATCTTCCTCAGTTTAGTGTGCCGGAAGGCAGGGAACCTTATGAATACTTAAGATCCCTTTGTTATCAGGGATTTGAAAGAAGATACCCGGAAGAGGAAAGAGATGAAGACAAGAAAAACAGGCTTGAGTATGAGCTTTCCATTATAAAACAAATGGGATATGTGGATTACTTCCTTATTGTGGGAGATTTTATAAGGTACGCCAAAGAAAACGGAATAATGGTTGGCCCCGGAAGAGGTTCTGCAGCAGGGAGCCTTGTGGCTTATTGTCTTGAGATTACAAATATCGATCCCATAAAGTACAGTCTGCTTTTTGAAAGATTTCTCAATCCCGAAAGGATAAGTATGCCCGATATTGACATAGACTTCTGCTTTGAAAGAAGGCAGGAGGTAATTGATTATGTGGTGGAGAAATACGGAAAGGACAGGGTTGCCCAGATAATTACCTTTGGAACCATGGCGGCAAGAGCTGTAATCAGAGATGTGGGAAGGGCTCTTGACATGCCCTATGGTGATGTGGATGTTATTGCAAAAATGATTCCCTTTCAGCCCGGGATGAGTATAGACAAGGCTTTAGAGCTTAATCCCGAGTTGAAGCAGCAATACGAAGAAGACGAAAAGGTCAGGGAATTGATAAATACGGCCAGATTGCTTGAAGGAATGCCAAGACATGCTTCCACCCATGCGGCCGGCGTGGTAATATCCAAAGATCCCCTTACGGAATATGTTCCTTTGCAAAAGAGTGAAGGCAGCGTTACAACCCAGTTTACCATGGGGCTTTTGGAGGAATTGGGGCTTTTAAAAATGGATTTTTTGGGCTTGAGAACCCTGACGGTAATCAGGGATGCTGTTAACCTTATAAAAAAGAATCACGGCAGGGAAATTGGGATTAATGAGCTCAAAATGGATGATCCCAAAGTGTTTAAGCTTATCGGGGAAGGTAAAACCTCAGGAGTATTTCAATTGGAAAGTGCCGGAATGACTCAATTTATGAAGGAGCTTCAGCCTTCATCTTTTGAAGATATTATAGCCGGTATTTCGTTATACCGCCCGGGACCCATGGATCAGATACCAAGATATATCAAATATAAACGCAATCCTGAGTTAATTAAATATGATCATCCCCTTTTGGAAGGCATATTGAATGTGACTTATGGATGTATGGTTTATCAGGAGCAGGTTATGCAGGTTGTTCGTGAGCTTGCTGGTTATTCCATGGGAAGAGCGGATCTTGTAAGGCGTGCTATGGCAAAGAAAAAAATCAGTGTAATGGAGCAGGAAAGAAAAAATTTCATTCATGGAATAGATGACGAAGAGGGAAATATTATAGTAATGGGGGCTGTTAGAAACGGCGTAGATGAGGAAACGGCAAACAAGATATTCGATGAGATGATGGATTTTGCAAGCTATGCTTTTAACAAGTCTCATGCAGCGGCTTATGCGGTTGTAGCTTATCAGACCGCATGGCTTAAGTGTTATTATCCCGTTGAGTTTATGGCAGCATTGTTAAACAGTTTTTTGGGAAATAGCGACAAAATATCCCAGTATATACACGAATGCAGAAATCTTGGAATAGAAGTATTGCCCCCGGATATTAACGAAAGTGATGTTAAGTTTACGGTCGTTAACGGTAAAATAAGGTTTGGTATGGCTGCGATAAAAAATGTGGGAGAAAATGCAGTTAAATCGATTATACTTGAAAGGAACAGCAGAGGAAGCTATAAGGGCTTGAGGGACTTCCTTGAAAGAGTTGACGGAAAGGATGTCAACAAAAGGTGCGTCGAAAGTCTTATTAAAAGCGGAGCCTTTGACTCCATGGGTATATTCAGGTCGAAGCTTATTGCTGTTTATGAAAAGATGATGGACGGTATATCCCAGATAAGAAAGAAGAACATGGAGGGACAGCTTTCCTTGTTTGATTTGCCCTCCGATAGGAACAGTGAAAAAGAACAGGCTAAAGACAGGCTTTTAGACGATGATAGCGACATATATCCGGATATAAAGGAATATCCCAACAAGGTAATTTTGTCCATGGAGAAGGAGATGTTGGGATTGTATATATCCGGGCATCCTTTGAGGGAATTTGAAAAAGAAATTGCACAGCGGGTAAATATATTCAGTTCCGATTTGAATACCGGCCAGGAGGAAGTGGAGGAAGGCATTGGCAACAATGAACAGAAGGATTTATATGACGGTATGATTGTTACCGTCGGCGGAATAATTACTTCAAAAAAGACAAAAACTACAAAGAATAATAATTTGATGGCTTTTCTGACTTTAGAGGATTTATACGGGACGATGGAAATAATTGTTTTCCCCACTGTACTGGAAAAGTACTCAAAGCTTGTGGAAATTGAGAATATTGTTTTGATTAAGGGCAGGATAAGTATAAAAGAAGAGGAACAGCCAAAAATAATATGCGAAGAGGTAAGTCCTTTGAAGAAGACAGTTTTGCGCAAGCTTTATTTGAGAGTGAATGATGATGTGAATAATGAATTGATGGAATCGGCTTTTTGTATATTGAAATTTTTTGGTGGTAATACTCCCGTGTGCTTGTATGATGAGCAGCAAAATAAAGTTAAAGTACTGGAAAGAGAATATTGGGTAAGCCTTAATGATATTGTTTTAGACGAATTAAAATCAGTGTTGGGGGACGAAAATGTAAGGGTTTCATAAGTTATTGCCCAAATTTCATATTGATTTTTATTTAAAATTAATATATAGTTATGTCGAGGTGGTTTTAATTGGATTGGGACGCAGAGAAGATATATGGAGATTTTGTAGTGGTAAAAGCCGAAGAAAATGGGGTAAATATTATTGGTCTTACCAGGGGTAAAGACACGAAATTTCATCATACTGAAAAACTGGATAAGGGTGAAGTCTTAATAGCCCAGTTTACCGATAATACTTCTGCTATAAAAATTAGAGGAAAAGCCAGAATAATATGTCGGCATGGAGAAGTTTATTCCGGTGAATAACTGATAAAGGGGCGTGATATATATGTGGACAGTGGTATATATGGCTCAGAGCAAAGAGATCGCCACGCAAATGCAGGAATTTTTGACGAATGAAGGCATTCTGGTAAAATTAAGACCTATAAGCAAAAATCATGAAAATAATGATAATTATTATGAGGTTCTTGTTCCGGAAGCTGAAGTTGAAGAGGCACATAGCGTGATTATTGAAAAGGGATATTAAGTTAATCGATTAGTCAAATATATTCTTTGATAAATAAGATAAATTGCATGAACTATCGAATATTAAACCTGTGGAGATAGAAATTGTAGAATCTGGGAAGCAGGAATCTTGTCACTTTAGCGGTGGAAGGTTCAATATCCCGTGTTTAAATAAAACACGGGTTTAATATTATATGCGGGTTTATACTTACAAAGGAGGACAATTATGGGTAATGTTAAAACAATAGCGGTTTTGACCAGCGGCGGAGATGCACCGGGAATGAATGCAGCCATAAGAGCGGTGGTTAGAGCCGGAATTCATTACGGATTTAAGGTATTGGGAATAAGAAAGGGTTTTGAAGGCCTTATCCATGGAGATATTCAGGAAATGACTGCAAGGACTGTCGGAGATATAATCCATAGAGGAGGTACTATTTTGCAGACAGCCCGGTCACCGTTGTTTAAGACGGAGGAAGGCTTACATAAGGCGATGTCTATGGCGAAGGTTTTCGGTATTGATGCAATAGTTGTAATAGGTGGAGACGGTTCTTTCAGGGGAGCTTTGGATTTATGCAGGTTGGGAATGAATGTTATCGGGATTCCCGGAACGATTGATAATGATATTGCCTGCACGGATTACACTATTGGTTATGATACTGCCATGAATACTGTTCAGGATGCAATAGATAAAATACGTGATACAGCTTATTCCCATGAGAGATGCAGCGTATTGGAGGTTATGGGAAGACACGCAGGATATATTGCAGTAAATGTAAGTATATCGGGGGGAGCTGAGGCAGTAGTGTTGCCCGAAAGGACTTTGGATATAGATGTGGATGTAATCAAGCCTATAATTGAAGGAAGAAACAGAGGTAAAAAGCACTATTTGGTCATAGTTGCCGAAGGTGTTGAAGGCAAAGCAATTGAAATAGCAAAGGAGATCACCGATAAAACAGGTATTGAGGCCAGAGCGACGATACTGGGACATATACAGCGCGGAGGAAGTCCTACTGTTCATGACAGGGTAATGGCCAGTATGATGGGAGCTAAAGCTGTTGAGACTCTAAGAGATGGCAATAGCAACAGGATTATAGCATTTAAAGATAACCAGGTAGTGGATCTGGATATCGAAGAAGCGTTGAAAATGCAGAAAACTTTGCCGGAAGAATTGATTGAGCTAAGTAAAATGCTATCGTTATAAAATGGTTGTTGGTCTTTGAACCGGTAAACAATTAAATTTTAATATTGTATGCTTGCATTATTATAATCAAATAAATAATTAAATAAATAATTAAGGTGAAAACAGTGTTTACATCTGAGACGGAAATTATAGTAAGGTATGCTGAAACGGATCAGATGGGAATTGTTCATCATTCCAATTATCCCATCTGGTTTGAGGCAGCAAGAACGGATTTTATTAAAAAAATGGGGATGTCCTATTCTCAAATAGAAAAAAGAGGCTTTTTACTTCCTTTGATTGAGCTTAATTGCAAATATAAAGGTTCTGCAAAGTATGAGGACAGGATAATTGTAAAAACCGGGATCAAGGCAATAACATATTCAAGAATTACATTTTTTTATGAGGTTTTTAGATTTGGTGAGGATGCAATAATAACGTTGGGTGAGACGATGCATGTATGGACAGACAAGGAGCTTAAGCCTTTAAACATTAAAAAGCATGCACCGGACATTTATGAATTGATTTCAAAGGCTGTTCAATAATATGAAGGGTTAAATACTGTTAACAGGTGGTGGCTGAGTGAATATTCCTAATATGCTAACAGCTTTAAGGCTCATGCTTATTCCTTTTTTTGGGTATTACCTTTTGGACAAGCAGTATTCCGTAGCGATTTTATTGTTTTTACTAGCCGGAATTACTGATGTTTTGGACGGGGTAATAGCCAGAAAGTTCAATATGATAACATCATGGGGAAAACTGGCTGATCCTTTGGCAGACAAGCTAATGCAGTTGACAGCATTGTCAATTCTTACAATACAAAACATTATACCGGTACCGGTTTTGATAATAGTCATTGCAAAAGAGTCATTTATGGTTGCGGGGAGTATTCTTTTGTATAAGAAAGTAAAACTGGTCGTACAGGCCAATTGGTATGGAAAACTTGCTACCGTTGTTTTCTTTATTGCAATAATATTGACCATAGCAATAAACTCGGGAGGGTTTGTAAATAAATATACTGATGCTTTGGTTAATATTCTTGTTATAATTGCGGTTGTCTCTACTCTTTTTGCTTTTTTTATGTATTCACGGGAATTTAAGAGGATAACAGCAAAATCAAAATAAGTTGTAAAGAAAATTTACATAGTTAGGATAATGAGTATTATATTATATTATATAACTCTTCGAAAGTATAAATATGTCAAGAATATTACAAAATTTTTTATAAAGTTGACCTAAACATTGAATTTGTTATATAATAGTATTATGGAATAAGTAGTACTTATTAATGCAATACTTACATTAATTTGATGCAATACTTACATCGATAGCTACATAATCGAAATAAATTCTAAACGTTACTTTCTTTGCTAAGGCGAACTATCTTAGTATTTTTTGTTCCTATTTTTTACAACTATTACGAAAAGGTAGAGGAGAATGCTTATGAAAAGAATGTCCGGTTTTTATGCGTATGTTACGGTATTTTGTATATTAGTCACATTTGCTTTGACCGCCAGCTTTACTTTTGCAGCTCAGGATGATATAAAAATCTTTTTAAATGGTACGAAGCTGGAGTTTGATGTTAACCCTTACATAAAAAACGGAAGAACAATGGTACCTTTTAGGGGAATATTTGAGGCTCTAGGGGTGGAAGTAAGCTGGGATGGAGTAAATCGTACCGTATTGGCAACCAATGATACAACAGAGATTTTTATTGAAATCGGAAAGGAATATGCTTTTGTTAACGGATACCGTATAGATCTTGACGCAGCTTCTGAAATAGTGAACGGAAGAACCTTTGTGCCTCTAAGGTTTGTAAGTGAGAACGCTGGTGCGGAAGTATCATGGGATGGAAACACAAGGACGGTTTATATCAGTTATATTGATGATAAGCACGAGCTTGGTGAAATGGCTTATTATAGAGAAGTAGAATTTACAATTGACAGTATTGTAACAGAAGCGGAAGGAAAATTGTTGAGAATTTTCGGCAAAACCAATACGGCAACTAAAACTCTCACATTAGAAGCGTACGACAGTTCAAGAAAGTTTTACAGCGGTATGGCAAAGGTGACAAAAAAAGAAGGAGAAATGTACTTCTTTGAGGCTGAAATTTATGTAGACTCCTCTTTTGAACCTAAATTTATTATTGTAAAAACCATCGGTGACCAAAGAAAGCAAATAAAAATTTCTCAGTTTGACTTATAATTCGGCAATATACGTCCCACCGCTTTTTTATAAGCGGTGGGTACGGATTTACTTTCATTCAGCGCATATCTTGTACCTTGTTGAATCATTGCTTAAACATTTCTATTTATTAATTACAACTTAATAATAGCCAAACCTAATAACCAAACCTACGCAAACATCAAACGCTTTTTACTAAACCATACACGATTTGCAGCGCATTTTAACCATACTTTATTTAAACTTCAACCATGCACCATATTAAAGGAGGTAGAATACTATGACGAAGAGAATGCTCCAACGAATCGGCATACTACTACTCAATATATGTATATTTCTAAGCATTATATCGGCAGCAAGCGTTGGTATGAATGTATATGCGGATGGACAGAATATCAGAGTTGAATTTTTCAATGGCAACACAGGAGAGAATATAGATGCGATGTATATCAACTTTAGGGTCAGGAATTTAGGCTCTTCTGGGGTTGATCTTTCGAGCATCAAGTTCAGGTACTATTTCAATGATGACGGCGTATCGCCTATTACTGTCTCTGTTGATAATGCACATAACAACTATTCTAATATTAATAGTTCTATAACATGGTCCATAATCCAGGTAAACTCACCGGATGCAAACAAGTATATTGAGCTGGGATATAATAAAGCAGCGGGAACCCTTGCTCCAAATAACTTTTCGGAGATAAAAGTAAGGGTATATCACCCCAATTATAACCCGAAATTCAACCAGAAAAACGATTATTCTTTTTGCAGCACAAACACTGACTATGCACAGTGGGATAAGGTGACTGCGTATTTAGACGGTGTTAAAGTTTTTGGAACGGAACCTGTGATTTTATCTTCTGTTCCTTCGGCGAGTGTTGAGCCAACCATACCGGTAGTTCCGACTCCTACCTTTGCTTCAACGTCTACTCCTGTATCAACTCCGACCGAGGCTCCTTTACCGACTTATGTTCCTACGCCGGTTCAAGCTCCAAGACCGAATGTTCCGATGCCTGCAAATCAAATTGTCAAAAACGGTAATTTTACAGACGGATCAAAAAATTGGGTATTTAAATCTACAAGTATATCCGGTGCTGATGCCAGCAACGCGGTTGTAAATGACGGTTATGGAGATATGTGGTCGGTAACGAATATAAAAAATGTCGGATCGGATTACTGGTCTATTCAATTAATGCAGGATGGATTGGAATTGAAGAGTGCTACTACATATAGGGTTTCTTTTGATGCGAAGGCAAGTGTTAAAAGGGATATAAGGGTTGCAATCAGAAACCAAACAACCTATACAGAATATTTTTCCAAGACACAGAGCATTGATACCAATATGAAAACTTATACCTATGAATTTACCATGAAAAGTTCTTATGATCAAATAGCTACGCTTGTTTTCAGCATGGGTAAGTTTGGGGAATCACCCAATAATAGTCATGATATATATATAGATAATGTCATAATTGAAAAGATTACATTACCGCCTCCGTCCCCGTCACCCACTAATGATGGTGTGAATAAAGGTATAAAGCTTTCAAGAAATTCGATAAAGGAAGCGGAGCTTGGAGCCTCTACCGACATAACAATATACCATGAGGGAGAACTTATTGTAGACGGTAAAATAAACAAGGAAAATGAAATAGTACTGGTAATTGACAACTCTGGGATATTAAATACTTACCAGGAGGATGTTTGGACGCCTCTGGATTTTGGAATATACTCAAACCATGACTTAATACTTCAAGGACAGGGTGCTGTAGTTAACGGAAATACTCATGCCAATAATTTATTTAGATCCACAGCTTTCAGTGTAAAGATTGACGGTATTTCTACCGCTTGTACATTTGAGATCATAAGCCCGTACTTTGAGGTAAAGGAACTAATTAACATTACAATGCCGGTTGAGATGCCTTATTTTCACTCGCAGTTGATTAATGAAGCAGCTGCGAATATGCAAGTTTACAAACCCGAGGACTTTCTTTTTCCTATAAACCGCCGTCCTATGCCTGGACAAACCGATATTTTTATAGAATATAACTGGTTTTACCAACGATTTGAGATTAAAGGCGGTGGCACCCTTGTAATAAATTCATCCATGTATTTTATGTCAAATCTCTTTATATCGTTGAATAATACAAATAACGTTAACGAGGGATTTCTTATTGCAGACGGTAATATTACCATACAGGGAAAAGACATATATCCCACCGGACCTAATGACAGACTATATGTATATTCCATTAACGGAAACATTGAGTTTCAGACCAGTAACTCTACAATTAACGGAATAGCTTATGCTCCGGGAAATCCGTCTGTTCCCAATTCCGGTAATATATATTTTAGCGGAAATAACAATACGATAAATGGAACTATTGCCGGAAACAACCTATACTTTAGTGCTGCCGGACTTACAGTTAATCATATGCAAGGACAATTTGACTCTATCGAAAAGAAATATATCGAGAGCGTTACTTACTTGAAATCTGTCAAGGATGTGGCAAAGGCTTTAGTTGATTTATATGCAGGTACAAAAACCAAAATCGCTGTTATTCAGTACTCGGACTCAGCAAACAAAAATGATTTCAAGCTATTTAATATGTCTTCCGAAAAAGAAGTAAATGATCTGAAGAAAAAGATAAACGATATTGCACCCGGAACTTTGGGGGATAGTAATTTGGGCGACGGCATGAGAAGAGCATATCACATATTGAACAAATCTCCAGGGAAAAAGGCGGAAAAGTATATTGTTGTACTTGCAGGTTCCGTACCTAACAAGTGGACAAGTACCAGTAATGTAACTTTGAAGCCCAAAACAGATGATGGAAATGCCCAGCATATAAAGTCCGATGAGGTATTATACAAATCTTTGGATTATGCTAAGGATATTGGAAGCATCATTAGTGGAAGCAAAATCAGACCGTTTTTCATTGACTTTTCGCCTAATGATATTGATGCAGTATTGGAGACTATTGCGGTAGCCAGTGGTGCAGAGGAAGTAACAAATACAGGAAAGCATTTTTACAGTGGAAAGAACAAAATTGATCTTTACAATATATTTGAGCAAATAAATTTAGAAACGGTATATGATGTATCCCTTAATGATGCAGTATATGAAGAAATTTTCCCGGTTGGGGTTAAGGTTCTGGAAGTTCCTGAGTGGATGGAAATCCAAACCGTTGTGGTTGACGGAATGACCAGGGACAAGGTTTCCGGTAATATAGGTATCGTTCCTCTTTCCTTTGACGGTGAGAAGTATAACTTTAGCATTGACAGCTTTATTATTAAGGTTCAGTTCTTGAAACCCGGTGATATATTGTTTGAAGGCAAGGATGCAAAATTGAAGTTTAAACTTGAATACATAGATGCGGATAATAAGACCGTTTCTAAGGATATCGAGGCATATCCGGAGAATATGACGGTGAAGGTAACAATGAAGGTTGATATTACATAACCGTTTGGTGCATAAAATAATTGGGGGGAATGTACCCTAAACGGGATAATAATACGGGGAAAAAGAGTCAGGGTAAAAACAACTCTGGCTCTTTTTTTATTGGTGGGATTTCACCAAGTGAAATGACCAAAAAGCGATGGGGGCTCGATGCCCCGTAACTTTTGTTTGAAATTTATGTGTTGGAGTCTCACAACCTCATAAAACGCATATCTTAATAATAGGTTTCACAAAATACCGGTAAGCTAATTAGCTTTATAATGGAGGATGTTAATTATGTCGAAAGGTAAAATTAGAGAAATGTTTCCCGGAGGGAATACATCACAGGGATTTTTCAGTTATTACGATCACATTTTACCCCAGGAAAGGGCTTCCAAGATCTTTTGTATTAAGGGAGGACCGGGTGTAGGAAAATCGACATTTATGAGAAAAATAGGATGTGAGATGCTTAACATGGGATACGATGTAGAGTTTATGCACTGTTCCAGCGATAACAACAGCCTTGACGGTGTGGTTATACCGGCAATTAATGTAGCCTTGTTGGATGGAACCGCACCCCATGTTGTGGATCCGAAAAATCCCGGAGCGGTTGATGAGATAATTAATCTGGGAGATTTTTGGGAAGAAGAAGAAATAAGAAAAAACAAAGAAGAAATATTGAATGCCAATAAAGAGGTGGGAAGGACATTCAGAAGGGCTTATAGATATTTGAAGGCTGCATATTCCATATATCAGGACAATGAAGAAATAGTTGAAAGCTGTTGTGTAGATAAGGCAAAGATCAATGAGGTGTCGGAGAAGCTTATGAAGGAGCATTTCGGGGATAAAGAAATTGCTTCATGTGAAGGGAAAGACAGACGGCTTTTTGCCAGTGCAATTACTCCAAACGGTCTAGTAAATTACCTTCATACACTAATAGATACAGAAAAAACATACGTATTTAAAGGCATGCCGGGAACAGGCACCCAGAGAATACTTCAAAAACTGAAGGAAGCAGCTTTGGAAAGAGGATTTGATGTGGAATCGTTTTATTGTGCATTAAACCCCAATAAAATTGAGCATTTGATAGTACCCGGGATTAATCTGTCCTTTACAACTTCAAACAAGTATCATAGTGTAAATGTGAGCAACTCAACGGAAATTAATCTTGATGAATATTTACACGGTTCTCAATTGGAGAAATATAAAGAGGTAATTGATAATAACAGTGCTAATTTCGAGATTCTACTGGATACAGTAGTGAAAACCATTTCAAAAGCAAAAAAGATTCACGATCAATTGGAGAGCTATTACATACCCAATATGGATTTTGTTTCGTTGCAAGGGTGTTTTGAAGATACTTTGAATAGGGTCCTTAAATACGCTCGGGAAAAGGAGTGTTAAGGATTAAAGCTATATTCTTGAATACAGCTTTAATCCTATGGTACAATGTAACTAACAATCAATAGATGAATATTGAAAATATCTATTGCATTTAAATTGAGGGGGATGTATTATGGGAAAAAAAATATTGCTTTCTCTTTCCGTATTTTTGATTATTTTCATGACATTTTTATGCTTCGGTAAGTCCTATTATGTTTATTCCGAGACTCGACCGGCAATCGGAGACGTCAATGTGGACAATTTTATTGACAGTATTGATCTTGCACTTCTTAAAAGATATATTCTTCGAGTTATCAGAGATTTTCCTGCCGATGACGATCTTTGGGTCGGTGATCTTGACGGAAATAACTCTATTAATAGCATTGATGTTAACTATATGAAAAGATATTTGCTCCGTAAAATAAAAACTTTTCCGAAAGAACAAATTTATTATACACCGAATCCTTCAGCAACACCGACGCAAATTCCGAAATATACATCCACACCTACACCTACCCAATCCAATAATTATAATGACGGTTATTTCCCGGCGGGGACTTCGAAGTCTGAGCTTATTTCAAAGGCATCTGCACTGAAAGTCAGCGAGGTAAAGGCAATTATCAAGAAACAGGTTGACGATCACTGGGATGTAATACAAAGTGTATGCGGTTTTAAGAACAAAGAAGCAGCATATGCGTTTTTCTTCGGTATGGCTACCCGTGAGTCGACATTTAGGGCCGGAACCGAAACAGGAAGCGGGGCGGCACATGCTTTCGGACCTTTGCAGACTGCCGAAACGGCATATGCGAATGCGAATCCTAACTATATGCCTGAGGAAAATGTTCCGGAAATGACACAGTACGATTTTAATGATTATAATTTCTATGACGTCGGAGTATCCACACATATGGGAATTAGACACTTTTTACACTTTGCCAGGTTAGCTCAGGAAAAATATAGTGGCAAGGATGTGCTTCGACACGGTTTGATGGGGTATAACACAGGATGGATAGACGGTTCGGATGAGTCGTGGATTAGAAGTTATGCTGATGAGACAGCTGCTTTGGGTGTATGGTATTATAAAAACAATCACATGTCGGATGATGAGTTTACATGGGATACAGACCCCAGAGTAGACCGCAGTGACCCATGGAGCTTTTACTTTTAGGAATTTTTAAATAAGTAAAAAATGTAGCGTAAAATAATTATATACATAGAATATGCTCCTCTTATGATAACAGTAAAGTTAGTCCGACTGTTTTCATAGGGGGAGCATATTATTTTATGTTCATTAGGTATCTGCTGTTAAAAATTCTATATTGTTAATTGGTACATTATAAAAGTGAAGAAAAATATGAAAGAAACATTGTAAAACTTTAGTTTCTGAAATATTTTTCTTCACTTATAGCTTTGATCATCCAATGATTCTTTTAATCATTGTTCGGTTGGCCAGTTCCTCAAATTCGTCATTGAGATAAGAAAGAGACACGAAATCCTTATACTTTTGCTTTAATGACAGTGCTATAAGGTGATCTGCAAAAGCAGGATTCTTCGGAAGAAGACTTCCATGGGAGTAAGTGCAGTAAACGTTTTTATATAATGCTCCCTCAAAGCCATCCTTTCCATTGTTGCCGTATCCCTTTATGATTTTGCCCAAGGGTTTTACATTCGGACCTAAATAGGTTCTCCCGGAATGATTTTCAAAGCCCACAACTTTTCCGTCAAAGCCGTTTTCCTTAAGAAAATCGCATTCAAAGACAAAATCTCCGATCATTCTTTTTTTATCGCCAATTGTCCAAAAATCAACGGCATCTAAAAATTGGATCTCTTTACCGTCCCAAGTTTTATAGAATTTTCCCAGAAGTTGATACCCGCCGCAAACAGCTAAAAATACCTTGTTGTTGCTTATGGCGTTTCGGATTTCATTTCCCTTTTGATTTATAACATCATCATGAAGTATTTCCTGCTCATAATTCTGGCCACCACCTAAAAAAATAATGTCATAGCTTTCCGCATCGAAATTGTCACCGATGGAAATGTTCGAGACGTTGACGTTTATTCCTCGCCATTCACATCGTCTCTTCAATGCTATTATATTTCCCCGGTCGCCATACAGATTCAAAAGATCGGGATAAAGATGACATATATTTAATTCATACATATTATTTCCAGAACTCCTTTAATCCGAATTTTTTGTTAAGCAGCTTTCTGATTTCCAGCATAGCCGTATATGTGGGCAATATATAAAGCGTTCTTCCCTCCTGTGTTTTTTCAAGGGCTTTGTTTAAAAGTTCTTCATGGTCCTTTATAAGAGCGATTTTATCGGTATAAATACCTGCATACTTAAGCCTTACAGCCATGTCCTCCGCCCGGATTCCCGAGGTGTAGAACATTGATATGTTTTCCTGTATTTTTTCCAATTTTTCAAAATCCACATCCCAGAGCCATGAAATATCAGTACCGTCGGCAAGCTTGTCATTTATAATAAAAGCAATTTGAGCTTCTTGTGTCTCTGTTAGAAGATAGGTAAGAACCTGGTTAAAGCCTGTTGGATTTTTTACAAGAATAATTTTTATGGTTTTGCCGTTAGTTTCAATGGTTTCCATTCTGCCGAAACCGCATTCGAAGCTTTCCATTGCCTTTATGATACTGCCAGCCGGAAAACCCAATAAATGGCCTAATGAAGCTGCAGCCAAAGCATTGTATATGTTGTAAAGACCGGGCAAGTTTATTCTGGCATTGTGAGACACTCTTTCATTGGCATCGTCAGTAGATTCCAGTGTGAATTCAATGTCCGAATATGAACTGTTCAGATCGACAACCTTAAGGCAAGCAACCTGGGGTAAAGGCCGGCTGTATCCGCAATTAGGACAGGAGAATGCTCCAAGATGGCCGTAAACTTGGTATGAGTACTCATATCTGCTTTTGCAGTAAAGGCAGTATACTGCATCCGAGTTTTCAATTGATTCACCGCTGTCGGTGGCGCCATGAGCAAAGCCGTAATATATCACATCCCTATCTAAATTGTGTGCAAGAGATACACACAATGAATCATCGGCATTTAAAACGAGCTTCGCATTGGGAGATTTTTCAACACCGGATCGGACATTGTTCAAGGTTGAATAAAGCTCACCATACCGGTCCAACTGGTCCCGGAAGAAGTTTGTAACCACCAGAATATCCGGTTGTACAAAATCGGTTACAACATTGAAAGCCGCTTCATCGACCTCCAGTAAAGCAGTGGACGCTTTGCTTTTTCCTGTGATGTCAACGGAGTCGATAAATGTGGTTATGACACCGCTTACAAGGTTGGCTCCGGATTTATTTGTGACATAGGTCACACCGTTATTTTCAAGGACTTTTCCGATTATACGGGTTGTTGTCGTTTTGCCGTTTGTTCCTGTAACCATTATGATCTTAAAATCTTTTGAAATTACCTTGATTATGTCAGGATATATTTTGCGGGCTACCTTGCCCGGAAGGCTGGTGCCCCCATGTTTAAAAATTCTCAGAATAAAAATGAGAAGCTTTGTAATTATTATTGTAAAAGTAAGTCTTAAATTCATCTGTATCCCTGCTTTTATATTAAATTTGTTTTATATCTCAAAATTATAGCATAAAGATATACGGTTATGAACAAATATTTTCATAGGGAAGTATTTCCCTTTAAAAATATTTGATACCTCTTTTTTGAAGTGGTACAATGATAAAATAGATGGTACAATAAAATTAGTTATCCGGGTGGGTGCGAAATAGGTCCGAGACCGATAGATCTTCATATCAAAGCTCTAAGGAAAATGGGAGTCAAGGTGCATGATGCACATCACGGTTTTTTATACTGCGAGGTGGATAAAATCCGGGGTTGTGAAATTCAACTGGATTTTCCCAGTGTCGGAGCTACGGAGAATATAATGCTGACGGCTGTTTTTGCAGAAGGAGATACCGTGATACGTCATGCGGCAAAGGAGCCGGAGATTGTAGACCTTCAAAAATTCCTTGTTCAAATGGGAGTTGATGTTTCGGGAGCCGGAACCAGTACTATTAGGATAAGGGGAAAAAATAAGAAGCTTAACAATGTTGAACATACCGTTATTCCCGACAGAATTGTAGCAGGTACATATATGGTGGCCGCAGGCATCACCGGAGGAGATTTAAACCTCAGAAATGTTACGGCAGAGCATCTTATGTCCGTAATATCTTACCTTAGAGAGGCCGGCTGCCGTGTTAATATAAAGAAAAACAACATACATGTTTCCGGTCCTACCAGACCCCGTGCTGTAGATATAATCAGAACCTTGCCATATCCGGGATTTCCTACCGATATGCAGTCTCAGTTTGTTTCACTGCTTTCGGTTGCCCGGGGAACAAGCATAATAGTTGAGACAATATTTGAAAACAGATTCAAGCATGTTGAGGAACTTTTAAGAATGGGCGCCGATATAAAGCTGGAAGGAAGGCTGGCGTTAATTAAAGGTGTAAAGATGCTAACGGGTGCTCAGGTAGTGGCGAGGGATTTGAGAGGCGGAGCTGCGTTGATAATTGCGGCATTGGCAGCCGAAGGCACAACTGTTATAAGCGGAACAAAGCATATTGACCGGGGATACGAAGACATTGAAAAGAAATTATCCTTGGTTGGGGCTGTAATAAGAAGAGAAGAATAAAGGAGTAGGGTCTGTTGAAAGTGCAAGAGATTACAACCAGTGCTGAGTTTCAGCCGAAGAAAAAACACAAAAGAAAAAAGTTTAAGATTTTTCGTTTTATCAGATTCTTGTTGATTACCTTGTTTATTGGGGTAGTCTTGGTTTGTTTGGCGCTTTCTCCTTTATTTTATATCAATAGGATTGAAGTTTATGGCAATAAGCATTATAATAGCAATGAAGTGATTAATGCTTCCGGTTTGATTGCCGGAACCAACTGGTTTAAGTCCAACAGCTTGAATTTAAAGGGTATTATTATGTTTAGGTCCATTGATTCCGAGCAACTGTTATTGGAGAGATGTCCCTATTTAAAAAGTGCTGTTGTAAAAATCGGAATACCCGGCGTTGTCAAGATTACCGTAACTGAAAGGGAAGCGGTGGCATTGGTTCCGTATCTTGGTACGCATCTTGTCATAGACGATAACGGTCATGTTATAGACACAACTAATGATATAGACGGTATCAGGCTCCCCGTTATCAGAGGATTGGTATGCGACGGTTATTCATTAGGACAGGCTTTGAAAGCGGAAAGCTATGAGTTTATTGAAGCTTTCAACAAGGTTATGAAGACGGTTTCTTTATCGGATACCAACGCAGGAGATAGGGGAAAGGAGTTCAGCATCAAGGATATCATAACCTATATTGATGTTACTGATTTGGATAATATCGCTGTCTGTCTTGATTCAAGAATAGTTGTTAATTTTGGAAACTATAAAGAAATCACTGAATATAAAATTGATTTTTTAAGAGAGATTTTTTATCTCAAGCTTAAAGAAGATGACAGAGGATTTTTGAATTTTAAATCCGGCGAATATCCCAGCTTTATACCGGATTAGAAAGGGAGGAAAAATAAATATGATTCCAATATTGGGTTTAATTATCGGTATTGTAATCGGAATTTTTATTCCATACAACATACCCGACCAATACTCAAGTTATGTGGCAGTGGCTATACTTGCTGCATTGGATTCTGTCTTTGGAGGAGTGGTTTCAACCTTAGAAAAAAGATTTAATTTGAGTGTTTTTTTAACGGGGTTTTTCGGAAATGCATTATTGGCAGCTGTACTTACTTATATTGGTGATAAATTGGGTATTCAGATATATTTTGCAGCTATATTTGCTTTCGGAAACAGGCTGTTTTTAAATTTTGCAATTATTCGCAGATGCCTATTGAATAAATTTTCAAAAAAAGATAATATATTAGGTAATAAAGAAGTTTAGCTTTGTTTTGGTGTACTTAGTTGAGTGGGTGCTATGCTCATGGGAGGTTTACGTAAGTGGAGGATATAATTAGTTGTATTGATATAGGAACATCCAAGGTTTGTGCTTTTGTTGCAAGATTGAGCGAATTGGGCAATGTGGAAATATTGGGGAAGGCTATTGAGCCTTGCAGCGGAGTGAAAAAAGGGGTAATTGTCGATATTGACTCCGTTTCGGATGCAGTGAGAAGCTGCGTTCAAAAACTGAAGGCTCTGACAAATATAAGCATAGAATCTGCTTATGTAAATGTTATGGGATTACATGTCGACTTATTCTATTTTAAAAGTTCTGTAGATGTTTTAAGGCAGGATCATGAAATAACATCGGGGGATATTGAAAGGGTTCTTAAAAAGGTTGAAGACGTTAAACTTCCTGAAGACCTCCGGATTATTGATATAGTCCCAAGACAGTATATAGTGGATGGATGTGACGGAATTATTGATCCTCTTGGTATGGCAGGAGTAAAGCTTGAAGTGGAATCGGATGTTGTTGTCGGGAAAATAACAACATTTAACAATATTGTAAAAAGTTTGGAAAAGGCCAATGTTACTATTGACGGTTTTATTGCTGAAGCTCTTGCGCTGGGAGAAACTGCTTTGACTTTTGATGAAAAAGAGATGGGAGCAGTTCTTATCGATATTGGCGGTGGAGTTACAAATGTATCGGTATTCAAAAACAAGAGCATAGTATTGTATGATTCCATACCTGTGGGAGGGGATCATATTACAAATGATATTTCCATAGGTCTTCGAATATCGTCAAGTGATGCGGAAAAACTTAAGAGAGAATATAGCTTGGCTCTTACTTCGCTTATTAGCAATGATCATGAAATAACTGTTAATGAACTTGACGGAAATACCAGAAAAACAATTAAAGTTTCACAGGTGGTTGAGATAATAGAAGCTAGAATTCAGGAAATATTTTTGCTTTGCAAGGAAAAACTTGAAGAAACCGGCGAATTTAAGGATTTCAGCGGAGAGATTGTTCTTGCCGGAGCCGGTATTTCATATATGGATGGCAGTGTAGAGTTGGCAAAGGAAGTTTTTAATTTACCTGTCAGGTTGGTAGCCTATAAGTCTCTGGGCATTGCAAACCCCGAGTATCTGACTTCAATTGCTATTTTAAGGTATGTTGCAGAACGGATGAAGTCAGGAAGAAAAGACACAAAAAGCTCAAAACCAAACAGGCAAAAAAAGGAGTTTGGAATTCTAAAGAAAATAGCCAGTCTCTTCAACGGTTTATTTTGACATTTTAATTCTTTTTTTCGAAACGCATATTTATTTTAATTGAGTATAATTATATAAATTATATGTAATTGTTTTTTCAATCTTACCGATGTATATTTTAGATTTCAAGTAGCGGATTAAATACCCGAAATACGTTCTTGCGAAATCTTTAATATTAATATATTATTAATTATTGAGAGAATGATTGTTAACATGTATTTAATTTTGGACAATATCTTGAAAATCAGTATAGAAGTGATGTAATTAACGGTTGGTTGTTACCAATGAAAAAAAAGGGGGATTTAAAGTGCTGGAGTTTGATATCGATATGGAACAGTTTGCCCAGATAAGAGTTATAGGTGTTGGTGGCGGAGGAAATAATGCTGTTAATAGAATGATAACTGCAGGTTTGCGTGGTGTGGAATTTATAGCGATAAATACAGATAAACAGGCTTTGTTTTTATCAAAAGCAAATACTAAAATCCAAATTGGGGATAAGCTGACAAAGGGACTTGGAGCAGGAGCCAACCCTGAAATCGGTGAGAAGGCGGCTAACGAGAGCAAGGATGAGATAGCCCAGGCAATTAAGGGTGCAGATATGGTTTTTGTAACTGCCGGTATGGGCGGAGGAACAGGAACGGGAGCTGCTCCGGTGGTTGCGCAAATTGCAAAGGAAATGGGAATTTTAACTGTAGGTGTTGTGACAAAACCCTTTATGTTTGAAGGAAGAAAAAGGATGCAGCATGCCGAGAGAGGAATAGAGGCATTGAAAAGCACTGTTGATACTCTGGTTACAATACCTAATGATAGACTGCTTCAGGTGGCAGAAAAGAAGACTTCCATTGTTGATGCCTTTAAGATCGCTGATGATGTGCTAAGGCAGGGTGTACAGGGAATATCGGATCTGATTGCTGTGCCTGGTCTTGTAAACCTAGACTTTGCCGACGTCAAGACAATTATGTTGGATACCGGTCTGGCCCACATGGGTATCGGACGTGCATCCGGCGAGAACAGGGCAGAAGAGGCTGCAAAACAGGCAATTCAGAGCCCGCTTTTGGAGACTTCCATAGACGGAGCAAGAGGAGTTCTTCTCAACATTACCGGCGGTGCAGATCTTGGACTGTTTGAGGTCAACACGGCAGCGGAACTGGTACAGAAATCCGCTGATCCCGATGCTAATATTATCTTTGGAGCGGTTATTGATGAAAATCTCAAGGATGAGATTTTGATCACTGTAATTGCTACAGGTTTTGACAAATCTCCTATTGTGAAGAAAATTGACAAGCCTGCTGTTAGCGAAAAGCCTACTGTATCAGCTCCGGAAAAAACAGCTCCTTCCGTACAGTTGTCATCGGATGAGTTGGAAATACCAACCTTCTTAAGGAGAAACAGATTTAAATAATTATTGAATTATAAAATAAATTAATAAAGGTGAGAAAAGTGTGAGAGTGTAATATTGTTGTATACCCTTACACTTTTTTTATTATCTAAGAAGTATATTAATCTTTATATACCTACCTGAACTGGTGACAAGTTAAGAAAAATATGGAAGAAACGTTGTGAAGCCAGGCGTAGAGCCTGTTAATACGACGAGGAAAGGGAGAGCATTGTCTGAGCAAAGCGAGTTTTGCTCGACCCCGAAGAGTATTTACAGGCTCTAGACTGCGAAACTCAAGTTTCTGGAATATTTTTCTCAACTTCCCCCTCCCCTAAAAAACTCCATTGATTTTGTCACACGATTTTTTTTTTCTACACTGAGGTTTGACAAAATAAATATTTATTTATTTGTATAATCAAAAATAAATAAATATTGATTTAACTTAGTTAAATCAATAATAATCAAACATGCTTTTGCATATATGTTATTTAGGATATTTTCTTGTGGTGGGAGCATTCATTAATTTGCGGTTTTTTAGGAGGCGGCAGAATGAAAATATATGTTGATGTTTTAGTTCTGGAAAATGTAGTTATTAACTATCTTATATTGTTGCTGACAGCTAAATTTTCAAAGAATAAGACATCTCATTTAAAGTTGCTTTTAGCGTCTCTGATAGGTGCTCTGTATGTAGTAATCCTGCTGTTGTTTCCAAATATCAAGGTTTACTATAGTACTACTGCGAAAATAGCTTTGTCATTCTTGATTGTGGCTATTGCTTTTTCTCCCGGAAAATTGATACCTTTTATCAGAACTCTGGTGACATTTTATGTCTCAACTTTCATATTTGCCGGTGCTGCCTTTGCGTTTTTTTATTTTAATCAAACAGGGGGATTTGTAAAAAACGGAATTGTGTATGTGTGGAATTCCAAATGGACCTCTCTGCTTTTTGCAATTTTAACAGCGGGCATTATAATAAGGGTTTTCTGGGATATAGTTCAGCAAAGGCTTTCCAAGGAAAAGCTTTTAATACCTTTGAAAGTGGCTTTTGAAAATGAAATAACCGATCTGTCGGCTCTGATTGATACCGGTAACTCCCTTTACGATCCTTTAACCAACTCACCGGTTGTGGTTGTAGAGTTTAATGCCATTAAACATATATTGCCCAGGGAAATACAGAGCATTTTTGATAAATCAATTGAAGACGACCTCAACAGCGTAACTCAAATAGTGTCAGGCTCCAGTTGGTTGTCGAGATTCAGACTTATTCCGTTTAAATCCTTGGGCAAAGAAAACGGGATGTTAATCGGATTTAAGCCCGATTATATTGAGGTAGGTGAAAATACTGAAAAGAAGGGGGTTACAGACGTGATCATCGGAATTTACAACAGGGCATTATCCAAAAACAATAATTATAATGCGCTTCTAAGTCCTGAATTGGTTTAGAAGGGTAATTTTACTTTTTAAGCAGGGTCAAAATTTTAGTAAAATTATATATCATTTTTAGTTGAAGGGAGCGAGGTTATGTTTGTTTTTAAGAAGCTTAAACTTTTTTTGATGATTAAGTATATTAATGTGTTGGGAAAGCTTGGACTTTACGATAAATCTCCCGTTTACTATATCGGAGGAAGTGAAGCCTTGCCGCCGCCGCTGAGTAACGATGAAGAGAACTATCTACTAAATAAGTTGGAGAAGAGAGATTATGGGGTAAAGTCAATTTTGATAGAAAGAAATTTAAGGTTAGTAGTATATATCGCAAGAAAATTTGAAAATACGGGAGTGGGGGTCGAGGATCTCATTTCCATAGGTACAATTGGGTTAATTAAGGCCATAAATACGTTTAACCCAAGTAAAAACATTAAGCTTGCTACATATGCATCAAGATGCATTGAAAATGAAATATTGATGTATCTAAGAAGAAATAACCGTATGAAGACGGAGATTTCAATAGATGAGCCTCTAAACGTCGATTGGGACGGTAATGAATTGCTTCTTTCAGATATTCTTGGGACAGAAAATGACCTTATTCAAAGAAGTATTGAGGATGAAGTGGATAGAGAGCTTCTTAGCACAGCTATGAAAAAGCTCTCGGTGCGTGAGAAGAAAATAATGGAGCTTCGCTTTGGGCTTACAAACGGCGGGATTGAGAAAACACAGAAGGAAGTTGCCGACATGCTCGGTATTTCCCAATCATATATATCAAGACTTGAAAAAAAGATTATAAGCAGGTTAAGAAAGGAAATAAGCAAAATGACATGATTTTATATTGCTACAAAATACCAGTTCAAGTATTTTCAACTGGTGCAGGGTTTGTCAAGGCTTTTATGCAAAATTTTATGGTGTTATATGCAGTATAAAAATAACCTCCATGGCAATAATGATACTGACTTAAATTTATTGCCGGGAGGTTTTTTATGCTAATCAATAAAGTTGAAATATGTGGTGTAAACACATCGAAATTGCCAGTACTTACTAATGAACAAAAAAAGGCTCTCTTTGAAAGAATGCATAATGGAGATACCTCGGCAAGAGAGGAATTCATAAAGGGAAATTTGAGGCTTGTATTGAGTGTTATTCAAAGATTTAACAACAGGGGAGAATACGTTGATGACCTTTTTCAGGTGGGTTGTATTGGCCTTATTAAGGCAATTGACAACTTTGATTTGTCCCAAAACGTTAAATTTTCAACATATGCTGTTCCTATGATTATAGGGGAAATTAGGAGATATCTTCGTGACAACAACTCCATTCGTGTAAGCCGATCCCTGAGGGATATTGCGTACAAGGCCCTTCAGGCAAAGGAAAAGCTGACAAATATGAACTCAAAGGAACCTACGGTGGAAGAGATAGCTAAAGAACTCGGTATTCCAAAGGAAGATGTGGTTTTTGCCCTCGATGCAATCCAAGACCCCATATCGCTGTTTGAGTCCGTGTATCATGATGGGGGAGATGCAATTTATGTTATGGATCAGGTTAAAGACGATAAGAATACCGATGAAAACTGGTTGGAGGGCATTGCACTTAATGAAGCCATGAGAAAGTTAAACGACAGGGAGAAACTTATTCTAAACCTTCGCTTCTTTGACGGCAGAACTCAAATGGAGGTTGCTGAAGAAATCGGAATCTCCCAGGCTCAGGTTTCAAGACTGGAAAAGACTGCTCTGATGCATATGAGAAAATATATATAACTTATAGTGTATAATTCTGACGGGTGTTGCTGTCTATTGAAGAAAAATATAGAGGAAGCGTGGTTTCTTCTATATTTTTCTTCATATTTGTTTATTACTTGTTTCGAGAGTGAAATCAGTATAAACATATCATTTTAATTACTTACATATATTAAGGATGAAGAACTTTGACAGTATTTAGGGGGAGTGGGGTATGAACAGAACATCGGATTTTAGGGAAAAGGAAGTAATCAATATAAAAGATGGAAGAAGACTCGGATTTGTCTGCGATGTTGAAATAAACCTTGAATCGGGAAAAATTGAAGCTATTGTGATACCCGGAGGCAGAAGCTGGTTCGGATTTGTCGGTAAAGATGACGAATATGTTATACCCTGGGATAGGATAAAAAAGATCGGAGAAGATATTATCCTGGTGGATCTGGATGACAGGTTTATAAGAAAACATTTCGATTAGAGGTGTGCCGTATTTACGGGCTTCGGACTTTATGACATAATTTTCTTCCGTATTTTTCTTCGTATTATTGATGCACCTTTGAAAAATGATATGGTTTATTTATGCCGGTATATAGTGTATTATATATGGTATATAGTGTATTATATAATGGGTGCAGAAAATAAACCGAACTTTCAATTGGCTACTTGATTATTATATGTGTTATAATTAGATACAAATGGAATAAGCCATATAGTTTTTAGCATAGGAGGGATGTCATGAAGTGTCCGTATTGCGGTTTTATGGAGGATAGAGTTATCGATTCGAGACCGACCGATGAGGGTTCTGCAATCAGAAGGCGGAGAGAATGCTTAAAATGCTTGAAAAGGTTTACTACCTATGAGAAGGTTGAGAGTTTACCCCTAATGGTTATAAAAAAGGATAAGTCAAGACAGCCCTTTAACAGGGAAAAGCTTCTTAACGGGCTTTTGCGCGCATGTGAAAAAAGGCCTGTTTCCATCGATGATCTCGAGAAGCTTGTCGAAGAGGTTGAAAGCCATATTTGCAATTCATTGCAGAGGGAAGTGACAACAAAGGCCATAGGCGAATTGGTCATGTCTAAGCTGAAAAATCTTGACGAAGTGGCTTATGTCCGTTTTGCATCGGTATACAGGCAGTTTAAAGATATTAATACATTTATGGATGAGCTCCATAAACTTCTTGAGGAAAAGTAGTTAATTAACATATTATTCGGAAATGAGTGATATATCCATGAATGAAGTTTTGGAAAAGAATTTGGCGCTTCTAAAAAAACACCAACCTGAGGTCTATTATAAGCTTGATCGGCATATAAAAGGGGAATACAAACCCTTGGACACTTCGGTGGAAAAGATATTTCTTGCACGTCAGGATGATCTAGTGATAAATATTATGGTTAGGTGCGGACAGAAGAATTATGTTTTGTGTGATCATGATGACCCCATTAGTGAGGCATATGCATGGATTGATAAATATATTGACGCTTCAAACAGGGCGGATATTGTCTTTGGTATGGGCATGGCCTTTCATTTGGAAGTTCTTCTTACAAGCTTTCCGAATAAAAAAGTGGTTATTGTAGAGCCCAATATGAATTTGTTTTATCAAATTGTCTGCATAAGAAATCTTGAAACGGTAATTAAGAAAGCTGAAATTTTGGTTGACGAGAGAGTGGACATTATTCTTGGAAGAATAAACTCTTTGTTCTGGAATACCGAAGAGGGAGGTATTCAGGTAGAACCCTTCGAAGTGTACGCAGAGTTGTTTCCCGATACATGGGACGAGCTTAGAAGCAGGTTTATCAGGCATGCTGAGAGTTTTACGGTGGACATTGCAACCAGGAGGCATTTTGGAGAGCTGTGGGTTCATAACAATATAAAAAATCTGAATCAGATGATAGGCTCTTCCAATGCAGACGGTCTTATCGGCAAGTTTAAAGATGTTCCCGGTATCCTGGTATCAGCAGGACCGTCACTTCAAAAGAACGTTCATCTCTTAAAAGGGCTTGAGGACAAATGTGTTATAATGGCGGCCGGTACCGCAGTCAGAATTCTGGAGGACTTTGGTATTGTTCCTCATTTTATGGTGGGTATTGATGCGGGAGAAAATGAAGGCAAGATACATGCCAATGTTAAGAACAAGGATATCTATTTTATTTATTCAAATCAGGTTTCCACCCTTTCGGTCAGCAGCTATGGCGGACCTAAATTTGTCATGAACTATACCGTTGATGTTTACACCGCCAGGTTTTTTGAATATTCAAATATTAAATCCGGCTATTTTTTAAGCGGGCCGTCGGTTGCCAATACATGCTTTGATATTTTGTTCAAAATGGGCTGCAATCCTATTATTATGATGGGACAAGACTTGGCTTTTACTTCCGGAAGCATGTATGCCGGTGAAGCTCCGGGAACAGTTGTCGGAGATTCAGACGACCCGAAAAGCAATGAATATTTACTTGTAAAAGATATTTACGGGAGAGATGTATATACCACCAAGGCTTTTCTTGCCATGAGAAACTGGTTTGAAGGATATTTTGAAAGGATTGGCGGCCAGACTGAAATAATAAATGCCACTGAAGGGGGCATTAATATTTCCCATGCTGACAATAAAACCCTTGAGGATGCTTTAAAAAGATGCAACCTTCATTCTTGGGGTATTTCCGATCGAATAGGAAAACTGTATAGTGAGAATATTTTTACAGAAAGTATTTTATCAAAAATCAATGAGTACAAAACATATGTAAAAAAAGAGATTGAGAAGCTAGAACGGATTTCCAATCGTCAATTGGGACTGGTGGACGGCCTTCGCAAAGATATATATCATCCGTCAAAAAACAGTTCGAGATTTGTCAAGGTTGTCGATTCTATAAGCGATTTGACCAATAAGGTAATTGAATCTCCCATTTATCCTTCTCTGCTTAAAAATCTGATAGAGATTGACTTTTTCCTTATAAAGTCGGAAGTTGACAGGGCTAACAAGGTACTGACAAAATACGAGGATATAAAGAATGTATATATTAATGCCATCCTTACTCAAAATCAGAAGCTTACCGATAGCCTCAACAAAATAAAAAAGTTTCTTGAACATTAAGGCTCTACCACTCTTTTCCTAACATAAATAATGAGCAATCTGTAACAATCGAGTTGCTGTTGACATAAGATATATAAGAAAAAGTTATCAGCATTGAAAGGAGAGAGTGGTAATGTCAAACATTGGTGCTTTTACAGGAGGAAGCTTTCCAGCATTGCTTTCAAACTATATAGGCGAAACTGTTACAATTTTTACAAAAAGTGGCGGACAATCGGGCTCCGGTTTTACAGGTGTTATTCTTTCTGTTAATGATTGCTTTGTCAGATTGATAACAAGGATCGGCCCTGCACCGGGATGTGCTTTGGGCAATGCATGTAACGGATTTAAAGCCGGTCATGAATATGGAAAAGGAAACAAGCCTGCGGGATGGGGATACGGTGTTGATGACGGATACTCAGCAGGCTATGATACTGGATACGGTCAAGGACTCCCGTTTGGTGAAGGCGGTTCAATGACAGCCGGAGGATGGAACGGTTATCCGGTATATACGCTGGGTTCAGTAACGGATATACCTATAGACAGTATAGTAGCCTTTGTCCATAATGCAGTATGATGGAAGTTAGTGCCATTATTATATATTGATTAAAAACCGGGAATATTCCCGTTTTTTTTTAATACCTTTCGGTTTAAATAATGTTATGGACAAAGGATACGATTTTATTTACCGGTATAATGACCACTGCCCCCATATCTCTCATAGAATTAACATAGGGATTGGGATTTCTAATAAAGTATGAGAAATTAAAGATGCACGGATTTCCCAAGGGGCAAAAAGGAGCGGGCGCGATAGAGGTTAGCAGTTTTACGTATACTTCGTTTGCGTATAAAAGTATACCGGTAAAACCTGTTCCTGTCATACCTCCCGACTCGACAAACAGAGTTACGGTTTCACCTATGTAGTTTGATATGTGGAAAGAAAAGCTAACATTATTCCTTTGCAAAGGTCCGTAATCAGCTGGAGGCTCCATTGTGAAATCGGATTTTGACACAGGTTCTTCCGTCTTTATTTTGTTTTTCTTAATATGCTTCCTTCTTAAAAAAAGCATTTGACATTCCTCCCGGCAATATTGATAAAAGGGATATATTTATATGCATTTATTTCATGTACCCTCATTTTAACGACACAAAGAGATTACTATAATATATCATAGTTATAAAGACCTAAAATGTTACAGTTTATTTTGGCGATGAAAAGAAAAAGAATAAGCCTGAGCTTTACCGAATATTTAATTACTTTTGTTCAATGCTTCCTCTCTTAACAATTTACGCAAAGTAAATATAACATATGGAGGATATAGTGCATTAATGTAGAAATATGTTATCGATAAAATATTTGACAATACACAAATAATTTATTATTATTCTGTACATATTGAGGAAGGTTGTGGCAAATGTGCTGTCAAAGGTAAAGAGTATTGGCCTAATTGGTATAGACGGCTATACTGTAACGGTGGAGACAGATATAAGCAGCGGGCTGCCTGCTTTTGATATGGTTGGGCTTGGAGATACGGCGGTTAAGGAATCCAAGGAGCGGGTTAGGGCAGCTATTAAAAATGCAGGGTTGGATTTTCCGATAAAGAGGATTACGGTAAATCTTGCTCCTGCCGATAAAAGGAAGGAAGGATCTGCCTTTGATTTGCCGATAGCTTTGGGAATATTAACGGCAACCGGGCAGATAAACGGCAACAATTTTGAAAACTATGCATTTTTAGGTGAATTATCCTTGGATGGTGGGATAAAACCTGTAAAAGGCGTACTTCCCATGGTTATAAGTGCAAGGGAAGACGGTATCGAAAACATTGTTTTAGCGGTGGAGAATGCTGATGAGGCAGCGGTGGTAAAGGGGATAAATATATATCCGGCTGCAAATATCATAGATGTTGTAAATCACTTAAACGGGGAATCCGAAATTGAAAGACATGAAGTTGATATTGACTCTTTTTTCAACAAATCCCTGGATTATGATGTGGATTTTGCTGATGTTAAGGGGCAGGAAAATGTTAAAAGGGCTCTTGAAGTAGCCGCCAGCGGTGGGCATAACTGCCTGATGATCGGTTCGCCGGGAAGCGGAAAAACTATGCTCGCCAGAAGACTTCCGACTATTCTTCCTGCTCTGACCTTTGAAGAGGCCCTTGAAGTGACCAAAATCCACAGTATTGCAGGGAATTTACCTGAAAATACTTCTCTTATTACTCAGAGGCCGTTTAGATCACCTCACCACTCTATCTCAAACACCGGACTTATCGGAGGAGGAAAAATACCAAAGCCCGGTGAGATTAGTCTTGCACATTATGGCGTATTGTTTTTGGACGAGCTTCCGGAGTTCAGCAGGGAAGCCCTTGAGGTGTTAAGACAGCCTTTGGAAGACGGAGTAGTAACCATTTCGAGGGTTAATGCGACTTTGACATACCCTGCCAGGACGACATTGATATGTGCCGCTAATCCTTGCAAATGCGGCAATTACCTTGATGAATCAAAGGAATGCACATGTACGCCCAAGCAGATTCAGCAGTATTTGGGCCGGTTGTCCGGACCTCTCTTGGACAGAATAGATATTCATATAGAGGTTGCTCCGGTGCAATACAAGGATCTTGAAAGTCAGGAAGAAGGAGAAAGCTCAAAAGTTATCAGGGAAAGGGTAAACAAAACAAGAAGAATTCAGCAGGAAAGATACAAGGGACTTAATATATTCTCCAATGCAGAGCTTTCGCCGTCAATGATAAAAAAATACTGTAAGCTGGACGACCATTGCAAAGAGATATTGAAAAATGCTTTTGACAAACTGGGGTTGAGTGCCAGAGCCCATAACAGAATTTTAAAGGTGGCACGTACTATTGCTGATATGGAGGAAAGTGAGAATATAAAGGCTCATCATCTGTTGGAAGCAATACAGTACAGAAATCTCGACAGAAAAAAATGAGTCAAAGGGGAGAAAAAAATGACAAAGCTTATTTCATGGAATGTAAATGGCATTAGGGCATGTATAGAAAAGGGTTTTTTGGATTATTTTAAAAATACAAATGCCGATATATTTTGTATACAGGAGTCGAAGCTTCAGGAAGGACAGCTTGAGCTTGAACTTCAAGGATATCATCAATATTGGAATTATGCCAAAAAGAAGGGGTATTCCGGCACTGCGGTGTTTACAAAGATAAAGCCCCTTTCGGTTGTAAACGGAATAGGTATTGAAGAACACGACAACGAGGGAAGAGTTATAACCCTTGAATATAAAAACAGTTTTCTTGTGAATGTGTATACTCCCAATGCCCAAAGGGGTCTGGAAAGGCTGGATTACAGGATGAAATGGGAGGACGATTTCAGAAATTACCTGGTTGAACTGGATAAGAAAAAGCCTGTTGTTGTATGTGGTGACATGAATGTTGCCCATAAAGAGATTGATCTTAAGAACCCGGCATCAAACAGAAGAAATGCAGGTTTTACCGATGAAGAAAGGGAAAAGTTTACCCGACTTCTTGAAGCAGGCTTTATTGACAGCTTTAGATTTTTCTATCCCGACAAAAAGGATGCATATACATGGTGGTCATACATGTTTAATGCCCGTTCTAGAAATGCGGGATGGAGAATCGATTATTTCTGTGTTTCGCAAAAACTCAAGGACCGTCTAATATCGGCATCCATACATGATAATGTATTGGGCTCCGATCATTGTCCGGTTGAGCTTGTATTGGACTCTAAAGTTATTGAAGACATATAATGTACTTGATTCAATGAACAATACATGATAAATTAATTCATGAAAATAATGGGTTAGTTTTTACCAAATACCGATAAAGGGGTATACGGATGGAAAGCAAAATAAGATATTGGGTGTGGCTGAGTTCTGTTCCGGGAGTTGGTGCAGTTAAGTCTAGAAAGCTTCTGGAGCATTTTAAGGATATATATAATGTATGGAATGCCAAAAGGGATGAACTGGGTGTTCTTCCTTTTTTAAGTAGGACAGACGTGTCAAACTTAACCGATGAGAAAATAAAGGAAAATACTGATAATCTATTGGAAAGCATTACAAAACACAACATTAAAGTAGTGACAATTGAAGACAGCATGTATCCTTTATACCTGAAAAATATATACGATCCGCCCATTGTGATATACATGAAGGGTAACATCGGAAAGGATGAAAAATACCTGGCTGTAGTGGGTTCCCGAAGAGCATCGTCCTATGGGATAAGAATGGCACAAGCTATATCCGGTGAACTGGCAAAATACGGCATCACTGTGGTAAGCGGCATGGCAAGGGGAATCGATTCCTATGCCCATAAGGGTGCACTGGATGTAGGGGGAAGGACCATTGCGGTTTTAGGCTGTGGACTTGATATTGCATACCCTTCTGAAAACAAAAAACTCATGGAGAACATAGTCTTAAACGGTGCATGTATATCGGAATACTTGCCGGGCACAACTCCCGCGCCGGGCAATTTTCCTGCACGTAACAGGATAATAAGCGGTATTTCCCTTGGGGTAATTGTAATTGAGGCAGGTGAACGCAGCGGCTCTTTAATTACGGCTAATTTTGCCCTTGAACAGGGAAGAGAGGTATTTGCCCTTCCGGGAAATGTTAGCAACTATAACAGTACCGGAACGAATAAGCTTATTAAGGAAGGTGCAAAAATAGTGACAGGAATTGACGATATATTGGAAGAGATAAACATCAGCTTCAGCGAAGACAAAATAAAAGACTTTTTTTCTCAAAGGTTTGAAGGTGATAAGCTGCTAAAAGACCTTGACGATGATGAGAAGAAAGTGGTAGAGTGTTTAAAGCTTGAACCGTTGCATATAGATGTTATTTCACGAAAGACAGGAATAAGTGTCGCTATGATAAGCTCGATACTTATTATGCTTGAGCTTAAAGGGATTGTGGAACAGCTCCCTGGAAAGATATTTAAATTAAAGTTTTAAATATTTAATTGTAATATGCCAATATATAATATTATAATATATTATTAAAAACTGAGAACTAAACTGGAGGATTAAGATGGCTGAAAAATTGGTTATTGTTGAGTCTCCCGCTAAAGCAAACACAATCGGGAAATTTTTAGGAAAGGGCTACAAGATAGTTGCTTCTGTCGGTCACGTGAGGGATCTGCCCAAAAGCCAGATGGGAGTTGATATAGAAAATGATTTTGCACCCAAGTACATTACAATAAGAGGAAAAGGCGACATAATATCAAAGTTAAAAAAGGAAGCTAAAAATGCAAAGACGGTTTATCTTGCTACCGACCCTGACCGTGAGGGTGAAGCTATTTCATGGCATCTGGCCAATCTCTTAAATATAGATGAAAAAGAAAAGTGCCGGATAACATTTAATGAGATTACCAAAAATGCTGTTAAAAACGCTATAAAGTCACCGAGAGAAATTGATATGGACCTAGTGGATGCCCAGCAGGCCAGAAGAGTATTGGACAGAATTGTGGGATACAAAATAAGCCCAATTCTCTGGAAAAAAGTTAAGAAAGGTCTGAGTGCCGGTAGGGTTCAATCGGTGGCTACAAGACTTATATGCGACAGAGAGGAAGAAATAGAAAAATTCGTACCGGATGAATATTGGACCATAACGGCGAAGCTCCTCAAGAAAGGAGTAAAGGCTCCTTTTAATGCTAAATTTTATGGTGTGGGTAACAAGAAGATTGAATTGAAAAATGAGGATGAAGTCAATAATATACTTGGTGATATAAAAGACAGTACATTTAAAGTGAGTAAAGTTAAAAAGGGTGAGAAAAGAAAGACACCCAATGCACCCTTTACTACCAGCACAATGCAACAGGAGGCCTCGAGAAAGCTGGGGTTCACTACAAAAAAGACCATGATTGTAGCTCAGCAGCTTTACGAAGGTGTGGATATAAAAGGCGTTGGAGCGGTAGGTCTTGTTACCTATATACGTACGGATTCCACAAGGGTTTCTGAAGAGGCACAACAGAATGCCGCGGAATATATTAAGATGAAATTCGGTGAAGAATATCTGCCAAAAGAAAAACCCGTTTATAAAGGCAAATCCAATTCCCAGGATGCCCATGAATGTATAAGACCCACGTCTGTTGATATGGATCCCGAATCGATAAAGGATTCATTGTCGAAAGAACAGTATAAGCTGTACAAGCTGATATGGGAGCGTTTTGTAGCAAGCCAGATGGCAGCGGCTGTTTACGATACCATTAGTGCTGATATTGAAGCAGATAAATATATTTTTAAGGCAAGTGGCTCCAGTATAAAGTTTCCGGGATATACTCTTTTATATCAGGAAGGAAAGGATGAAGATACCGAGGAAGCGGATATGGAGATACCGGAGCTTGTGGAGAATGAGGAATTAAAGCAGAAAGATATTGAACCCAAGCAGCATTTTACCCAGCCTCCACCAAGGTATACCGAGGCCAGCCTTGTAAAGGCTCTTGAAGAAAAAGGAATAGGAAGACCAAGTACTTATGCACCGACTATTACCACTATTTTAGCCCGGGGCTATATAGTAAAAGACGGAAAGGCTCTGGTTCCAACCGAATTGGGAAGAATAGTAACGGATATAATGAAGAATTATTTTCAGGAAATAGTTGATGTTGAGTTTACTGCCCAATTGGAAAAAAAGCTTGATGAGATTGAAGAAGGCGGTAAGAAGTGGGTTGATGTCATGAAAGACTTTTATTCCCAGTTCGTAGGCGTACTTCAGGAGGCAGAATCTCAAATAGGCAATATTGAAATTCCCGATGAGGTAACCGATGAGATTTGTGAGAAATGCGGACGGAACATGGTAATAAAGATGGGAAGGAACGGTAAGTTCCTGGCTTGTCCGGGATTCCCCGAATGCAGAAACGCAAAGCCGATTCTCGAGGATGCAGGAGTTAAATGTCCGAAATGCGGCGGAAAGGTATATATAAAGAAAACAAAGAAGGGTAGAAAATATCTTGGATGTGAAAACAACCAGGGTGATCCCAAATGCGATTTTATGACTTGGGAAATGCCTGCAAAAGAGAATTGTCCTAAATGCGGAAACTTCTTGCTTAAGAAGTATTCCGGAAAAAAGGCACAACTTAAATGCAGCAATGAAAACTGTGACTATAATAAAACCGGAGAGGAAACAGATGATTGATTATATAAACGTTATCGGTGCCGGTCTGGCAGGATGCGAAGCAGCTTGGCAAATAGCCTCAAGAGGAATAAAGGTAAAGCTTTATGAGATGAAGCCGAAAGCCTACTCCCCGGCACATCATATGGATACCTTTGCAGAGCTTGTATGCAGCAACTCCTTACGCTCTGCACAGCTTGAAAATGCTGTGGGATTATTAAAGGAAGAAATGAGGCTTTTAGGCTCGATAATAATGGAATGTGCAGATGCCACGAAAGTGCCTGCGGGAGGAGCTCTTGCAGTAGACAGGACACGTTTTTCCCAAAGGGTGACTGAGCGTATCAGAGATAATGAAAATATTGAAGTGATAAATGAAGAGGTAACAAGTATACCGAAAGAGGGAATTACTGTTATTGCAACGGGTCCCCTGACTTCCGATGCATTGTCGAAGCATATTGGGGATTTCATTGGAGAACAATATCTTCATTTTTTTGATGCAGCAGCTCCTATTGTCACTTTTGAGTCAATAAATATGAACCGGGCTTTTAAGGCAGCCCGTTATAACAGAGGGACCGATGACTATATCAATTGCCCTATGAACAGAGAAGAATATGAAATCTTCTGGAATGAGCTGGTTAATGCGGAAATGGCTGAAGTAAAGGATTTTGACAGGGAAATTGTATTTGAGGGATGCATGCCTGTGGAAACTATGGCCAAAAGGGGAATCGACACATTAAGGTTCGGTCCGTTAAAGCCTGTGGGCATTATTGATCCCAATACGGGAAAGGAAGCCTATGCAATAGTTCAGTTGAGGCAGGATAACAGTGAAGGAACGCTATATAACATGGTGGGTTTTCAGACCAGGCTTAAATGGCCCGAGCAAAAAAGGGTGTTCAGTCTGATACCCGGATTGGAAAATGCTGAGTTTGTAAGGTATGGGGTTATGCACAGAAACACTTTTTTAAATTCCCCTATGCTTTTGGATGCTACTTACAGGCTTAAAAAGTCTCCCAATATATATTTCGCGGGCCAAATAACCGGTGTGGAAGGATATGTTGAATCTGCCTCTTCCGGTTTGGTGGCAGGAATAAATGCTTGTATGAGCATGTTGGGCAAAAAGGACGTCATTTTTCCCAAAAGCACTGCCATCGGAGCTTTGAGCCATTATATTTCCAACAGCAGTGTAAAGGATTTTCAACCTATGAATGTAAACTTTGGACTTATGGAAAAAATCGAGATTAAGACCAGGGATAAAAGAAAAAAGAATTATGAATTGGCAATGAAGGCTTTAGAAGATGTAAAAAGTATCTTGAATGAAATAGATAAATAAAAAAATATATTTATTTTTTTAAGTAATTGTAAATTTTTAAAAAAATACTTGTTTTTTTTCTATTTTTATGATAATATCGAAAATATCAAAATATAATTAAAAATTTTGTCTAACTTAGATTTATGCAGTTCTATTTAATATCATACATTTTTTGAAACTGAGTTTAGTAATAAATTTAGATTTCATTAAAATGTATTCTTATTTGTAATATTCAAAGAGATATTTGTATATGGGGAGCGATATAGTGTATTAGGTAGAATTTCCTTGCATGAAGGGACAGGGTTAATATTACCATTGGCTCTTTGTAGATTAATGCAGGAAAAAATATTGCTTTGTCGAAATAAATTATGATGCGATTTATCGGCAATAGAACAAAGTCAAATTGGAGGGATTATCCAATGTTGGACAGGATCCTAAGCTCAACAGGAATTTATGAGAAATCGATGGATGCAGCATTGTTACGGAATGAAGCAATATCGCAGAACATTGCAAATGTCGACACCCCAGGTTACAAAAGAAAGTCTGTGGCATTTGAAGAATACCTCAATGATGCCACGTCCGGTCGCATCAAGGGAATTAGATCACATCCCAAGCATATACCTGTAGGTAAAAAAGATGTTGAAGATGTTGACATAAAAGTTGGTGTGGATGCAAATTCACAAAGCATGAGACTTGACGGAAACAATGTCGATATTGAAGTAGAAATGGCTGAAATGGCAAAAAACACTATTAGATATAATGTCATGGCCCAAAAAATCAGCAACGAATTCAGTAAAATCAAGTCAGTGATTAACGAAGGGAGATGAATCTAAATGGGATATTTCAGTTCTCTTGATATAAGCGCATCCGGCCTTACGGCACAAAGGTTAAGGATGGATACGATATCACAGAATATTGCAAACGTAAACACCACAAGAACTGAAAACGGCCAGCCCTACAGGAGAAAAACCGTTTTGTTTGAAGAAAAGTCTGGTTCCGTTCCCTTTTCCGATTATTTATCAAAAAGCATTTCAGACAGGTCGGCAGGCAGCGGAGTACGTGTGACTGCTATTGTGGAGGATCAATCACCTTTTAGAAGAGAATATGATCCGGGACATCCCGATGCCGATGAAGAAGGTTATGTTTTAAAGCCAAATATTGATATTATTACCGAAATGGTTAATATGATTTCTGCCACAAGGGCATATGAGGCGAATGTCACATCAATAAATACTTCAAAGGATATGGCGATGAAAGCGTTGGAAATTGGAAGATAATCTTTATGCCGTAAGGTATAGGGTTTATATTATCTTGTTTTTTTATAATTTATGAAGAAGATATTATTTTCAGCAAGCTCATAGCAAGGAAATTTCCGTGATTTAATTCAAGGAGGGTATTATGTCTGTCAATACAATAAATTCTATTGATTTAAAATCCTTAGCAATTCCTCAATTAGATTTTTCCGGAAATAATAAGAACGATAACATAGTAGGGACTTTTGGTGAATTCTTGAATAATGCCTTAAAAAATGTTAGTGAGCTTGAAAGGCAAGCTACTTATATTGCCGAGGAGTTTGCGGCAGGCAGAACCGATAATATTCATCAGGTGATGATTGCTGCACAAAAAGCAGATATAGCCCTTCAGTTTACTATGCAAATCAGAAACAAGATTTTGGATGCATATAGTGAAATAATGAGAATTCAAATTTAAAATCCACCTGTGTAGTAGTATCGCCGGGATAAAGTTTGAATGACCCAGCAGAGAATTTTGATGAGAATTTGCATTAGATCTGTACTTTTAGACCGCAGTTTATACTACGAAAGATGAATAACTGATATTAAAGGTGGTGAATTCATGCCTGAGGCGTTATCAAGAATAAAGGAGCAGTTTGCGGATTTCTGGAAAAATCTTGACAAATCCCAGAGAATTAGGATTTACATAACATCCGGAATATTATTGGCTGCGATTACAATAGGTATAATTTTACTTACTAGAACCACATACGTACCGCTTATGACTGTTTATGATTCCAAAGACCTTGCTGAAATAGAAGAGGCATTGAAAGAAAAGAACATTAAATATAAACCGGGTGACAGGGGACAGATCCTTGTAGATTCCAGAGATAAGAATAAAGCAGAGTTTGCACTGGCCTCGGCGGGTTTGACCGAGAGCGGAATGACTTTTGAAGACGCCTGGAGCTTAATTAATGTTAGTTCGACGGAAAGCGACAAAAAGCAGCTTTGGCAAAATTTCAAGAAAAACAGTCTTATTGCCAAATTGAAAATGTTTGACAATATTAAGGATGCCGATGTGGAGCTTACAATTCCGGACGATTCCATGTTTTTTATTGAAGACAAAAAAGAGGCAAAGGCATCCGTTAGAATAAACCCAAAGGGAGAAATAACTCCGGAGCAGGTTGAAGGTATTGTAAGAGTAGTGGCATCATCCATAGAAGGGTTGGACCCGAAAAACGTTACGGTGGTGGACAACAACTTTAATATACTAAATCGGGACTTGAATGACGGAATGAGTATTCCCACAAGCCATTACAAGCTTTTGCTTAGCGTAAAAGAGGAGATGGAGAAAAATATAAAAAAGCTTTATTCAGGGCGTTCGGACAGTTATGACTTTATAAGTGTAGCCGTAAATCCTGTTCTGGACCTGGACAAAGTAACAACAAACAGAAAAGAGATTGAAAAGCCCACCGGATTGGATGAAGCTATAGTAAGTGAGGAAAGGAACAAGGAGCAGTTGGAGAACGGCTCTTCCGCACAAGCTCCGGGAATGGATACAAACCCGGGAACAGGGCAGATTCCGGGATATCCTTTAGATGGGGGAAATAATTCTTCTTACAATAAAAATTCAGAAATAATTAACAGAATTTTTACCGAGACTTTGACTGCACAGGAGAAAGCCATCGGGACAATAAATTTTGAAGAATCGTCGATGACCGTTGCACTGTGGTATGGGGACAGAGTTCCTGATGACAGTAGACTGACTCAGGAGTTTATCGATCAGTTTAAACAAAGCCTTAGCACTGCAACGGGTATACCTGTTTCCAGGATATCCGTTGATAAGCAAAAACTAGCTCCAACGGAAAAGGATGTTACATCAGCCTGGGAAAACATTAAAGCATTTCTTGATGACTATGGATTCTTTATATTGATGTTACTTCTAACTATAGGACTTATGCTTGCTCTTATACCGAGGAAGAAGAAGGATCAGGAGCCGGAATTGGCACCACAGCTTGCTACAGCCAATGGAGCAAGTATTGACGGGGATGAAATGAAGGATGATGTTCCGGCTATTAGTTTTGAAGAACGATCGGAAATCAAGAAGCAAATTGAGAGGTTCGTGAAAGAGAAACCCGAGTCTGTTGCACAGCTTCTTAGAAACTGGTTGTCAGAGGACTGGGATTAAAGCTTAGGGGGTATTAATGTGGCTCGAAGCGCATCTGCCAAAACAGAATTATCCGGAAGAGAAAAGGCGGCAATGCTGTTGATTGCCCTTGGACCTGAGAAGTCTGCGGAAATCTTTAAGCATCTTAAAGAGGAAGAAATAGAGCAGCTTACCCTTGAAATTGCCAATATAAGGGCAGTGACACCGGATGAAAAGGAGAAGGTATTGGAGGAATTCTACCAGTTATGCCTTGCACGGGATTATATTGCAGAAGGCGGTATAAATTATGCCAAGGAAATACTGGAGAAAGCTTTAGGAACACAGAAAGCATTGGATGTACTGAATAAGCTCACTGTTTCTCTTCAGGTGAAGCCTTTTGACTTTGTGAGAAAGGCCGATCCTTCGCAATTATTAAATTTTATACAGAACGAGCATCCTCAGACAATAGCATTAATTTTGGCATACTTGAAGCCTCAGCAATCTTCAGTGGTTTTATCTTCACTTCCGCAGGAGAAACAGGCTGATGTTGCACGAAGAATAGCGACAATGGACAGGACATCTCCTGAGGTAATCAAGGAGGTTGAGAGGGTTCTTGAGAAAAAGCTTTCTTCTCTCGTTACCGGAGACTTTACAACTGCCGGCGGTGTTCAGGCAATAGTGGATATCTTAAATAGTGTTGACAGGGGAACTGAAAAGTATATTATGGAAACCCTTGAAATTGAAGACACCGATCTTGCAGAAGAAATTAAGAAAAGAATGTTTGTATTTGAAGATATTCTTACCATGGATAACCGCTTTGTTCAAAGATTTCTGCGAGAGGTTGACAACAATCAGCTTGCAATTGCCCTTAAAGGTACTACGGAAGAAGTTAAGAACAAGATATTCTCCAACATGTCCAAGCGTCTTGTTGAGATGATGAAGGAAGATATGGAATTTATGGGTCCTGTAAGGGTTAAAGATGTTGACGAGGCACAGCAAAAGATTGTCAATATCATCAGAAAGCTTGAAGAAACAGGAGAGATAGTAATCTCCAGAGGCGGAGGAGATGAAATAATTGTATAACAGGATATTTAAGAGCAATCAAATTAATATTGGAATTCCGGTTCAAATAAGAGTACCTCTGAACTATCAGAATATCAAGAGAGCCAATGCAGTGCATATCGGACCTGATTTTGAAGCTGTAAAAAATAAGGTTGAAGATGCACAGGAAGTATTGGAAAAAACCAGACTTGAAGCCGAATCCATAATAAAAGAGGCTGAGCTCGAAGCGGACAGAATAATTGAGAATGCGAGAAAGAAAGCCGAAGAGTTAAAGTCTTTGATTGAGGAAGAATCTAGACAAAAGGGCTACGAGAAGGGCTATGAAAAGGGTTATGAGGAAGCAAAAAAGCAATATGAAAATCTTATCCGGGAAGCGGAGACAGTTAAGGAAAATGCTTTGAAGGAATACAGGGAAGTACTTGAGGGCATAGAAAAGGATGCTGTTGACGTAATTATAGGTGTCAGCAAAAAGGTTATCGATGATGAAATAAATATAAACCAAGACTATTTGCTGAATCTGGTGAGACAGGCTTTTGAAAAATGTTCAAACCGCGAAGGTTTGGCTTTAAAGGTTTCTTCAAAAGATTACGGCTTTATAGAGGAAAACATGGATAAAATTCTTTCAATGACTGAAGGAATAAACGGACTTGATATTATTGAAGATAAGTCTTTAAAGCCTGGGGACTTGATACTGGAAACTACATTTGGAAGTGTGGATTCGGGAGTGAACACAAAAATGAAAAAAATTGAAGAAGCCTTTGAAAGAGTTGTGAATAAATAGTTCAAACCTCAATAACGGGGTGTGGAGGCTTTATGGCTGCTGTAAACTTTCAAAAATATCATGAGGTTTTGGAGAAAACAAATTTAATTGAGTATATAGGAAAGGTAACAAAGGTAGTAGGTCTGACAATTGAGTCCAACGGACCTGAGGTCAATATTGGGGAAATATGTAAAATAAGTGCTTTAAGAGAGAATAAGACTATTCCTGCAGAGGTGGTGGGTTTTAGGGACAACAGGGTACTTTTGATGCCATTGGGTGATATGAGCGGAATCGGACCGGGGAGCAAAGTTGTTGCATCAGGTGATTATCTGTCAATTGGTGTCGGCAGCGGGCTTATGGGCAGGGTGATTGACGGCATGGGAAATCCGATAGACGGCAAGGGAGGAATAGACCACGAGTGTACATATCCTGTTGAAAATGATCCGCCGAAGCCTCTGGATAGAAACCGGATCAAGGAACCGTTAGCGTTAGGCGTTAAATGTATAGATGGACTGCTGACCGTAGGAAAGGGTCAGAGAATAGGGATTTTCGCAGGGAGCGGTGTGGGAAAGAGTACACTGATAGGTATGATAGCCAGAAACACAAAGGCGGATATAAACGTAATAGCTCTTATCGGAGAAAGAGGAAGGGAAGTCAGGGAGTTTATTGAGAAGGATCTTAAGGAAGAGGGACTCAAAAGATCTGTTGTTGTGGTTGCGACCTCCGACCAACCGGCACTTGTAAGGTTAAAGGGTGCGTTGCTGGCTACTTCCATAGCAGAGTACTTCAGAGATCAGGGAAAAGATGTGCTTCTATTGATGGACTCACTAACAAGATTTGCCATGGCTCAGAGAGAAGTGGGACTGGCAATTGGAGAGCCTCCGGTTTCAAGGGGATATACACCGTCGGTATTTGCCGTATTGCCAAAGCTATTGGAAAGATCGGGCAATTCCGGATCAGGTTCAATAACAGGACTATACACAGTGTTGGTTGACGGTGATGACCTTACCGAACCGGTAACCGATACCGCGAGAGGAATTCTGGATGGGCATATTGTTCTTTCCAGGGCGTTGGCTAACAAAAGCCAGTATCCTGCAATAGATGTTTTGGCCAGCGTGAGCAGGGTTATGCCCGATGTGGTAACTAATGAGCACTTGAGCATTGCCAATGAGGTTAAGAAGGCCATGGCGATATACCGGGAAGCGGAGGACCTGATAAACATCGGTGCCTATGTAAAGGGAAGCAGTGAGAAGATAGATTATGCCATCAGTGTTATCGATAAAATACAGTCATTCATCGAGCAGGGGGTTTCTGAAAAATATAGCTTTGATGAGACATTTGGAATACTGAAAAGCATTTTGGCTTGATATGGTTTATTAGAAATTCTGAAGACATGGAATTGCTATATTAAAAACACACTATGTATGCGATGGGAATAGGACAGGTGATGACTGTGGGTAAATTTGTTTTCAGATTGCAGTCCCTGCTGAATTTAAAGACACAGCTTGAGCAAAGCCTGAAGAATGAATTGGGCAGAGCGATTCAGGAAATGGAGAGACAAAAAAGAATACTTAACGGACTTATCGAGGAAAGAGAAGTATATATTTTCAATATAAATCAAATGTATGAAAAGGGTATTTCCATCTCAAAGCTTCGGGAATACGGGAATTATATATCCCATTTGAATGACAGAGTAAAACTTCAGCAAGACAATGTAATACAGGCAAAGAACAATGTCGATAAATATAGGGAAAAATTGATTAAAGCCATGCAAGAGAAAAAAATGCTCGATAAACTTAGGGAAAAAAAGTATGAGGAATACTTGAAAGATCAGTTAAAGGAAGAACAGAAGCATAATGATGAAATTATAAGCTTTAATATGGGACATGTGTGAATATAAATTACAATAGTTTATTCGGGAGATAAAATATGGCAAAAGAAAACGAAAGCAAAATAAGCCCCGTTCTGGCGGCAAGTTTAACAGATCAGAAAGTGAAAAAAAAGAATGGCATTTTGCTCGGAGTACTTATTCTGGTAATATCACTGGTTGTTGTAGCCTGTGTTATTTTAGGTGTTTTTTGGATTATTATTCGAAGCAATGCCAGCGGATTTGCAGATAAATACAGGAATCAGATAAAGGGAATACCTGTGCTCAAGCATGCTTTACCTCCAGCTCCGGAAGATTACGATCCCCTTGCTCCTGAAAACCTGAGCCAGAAGGAGCTGATAGCTAAGTATAAGGAGTTCAGAAGAAAAAATGCTGAGCTATCATCGGAACTGGAGAAAGCAAAAAAGGAATTGGATGAGCTTAAAAAAGTTCAGGTAAGTACAGAGGAGTTAACGGCCGAAAACGAAAAGCTAAAAAAGGATATGGAAGAAGAAAGGGCCAGATTGGAAGCAGAAAGTAACAAACTGAAAGCAGAAATAAGAAAAATGGAAGAATTAATGGCAAGAGAAGATAAGGAAGGGTTTAAAGAGTATTTCGAAAAGATGGATAAAAACACTGCTAATAGCTTGTATGCTAAGATACTTGAAGAGCAGAAAGCTGATGAACAGGCAAAGCAGTTTGCACAGATATATGAGAAGATGGATGCGGATGCTGCTGCTAAAATTTTTGAACAACTGGGCAGTTCGCAAATGGATTTAGTGGTTAATGTGCTAAAGAACATGAAAAAGGATGCAGTGGCTCAGATTATATCTGAAATGGATGAAAAGTTTGCAGCTCAGGTTACTGAGAGGCTTTCAAAGGAATTTGGATTGAAAGGAGGTGAAAAAAATGATCAATAGCAACGCTATTTTGCCGCTTATTTCAAATCTGGCGGTACAGCCTGGAAATACCCCTGCGAAGAGAAACACCGGTGAGCGCTTTTCTTCGGATTTTAAGGACATGCTAAGTTCTGCTGTAGACAGGACTTATACGGGACAAAATGCCAAAAGGACATACAACGTGGCAAATGTTGAAAAATCGACAAACGGAAAAGAACCTCAAAGTCAAATAAAAAGCTATAATGAGGCAGCAGCTTCCCGGCAATGTCGTCCAAGCAATAACAAGGCTATAAATAGTAGTAAAGATAACGGAACAGGATTTAGCGGTAAAGAAGTTAAAGCTCAAAATGAAGATGGCGGTATGGAAGAAGAGGTATTGAAAGAGGCTTTGGCAAAGGTTCTGGGAATAACCGAAAATGAGCTAAGCAGCCTTTTGGCAGCACTGAACATCAATTCCCGTGAGCTGACTGACAATGCATATGTTGAAGAAGTGGCACAAAAAATCTCCGATTTCATCGGACTTAGCAGCGATCAGCAAAAAACCCTGTCCCAAATTCTCTCTATGATTCAGGATGAGGTTCAGCATTCCATCGGTGACAGCAGGGTATTTCTCAATGCTGCTGGAAATACCGAAAAAAATACGGCAAAAGAAGAATGGATTGAATTGAAAGGAATCGATGTTGAGGTAGTCGAAGAAAAAGGAGAAATTGCCGATAGAATCGGCCGGGCATTGAATCAACTAAAAGACATTTCCCTTCAACATCCGGACAAATTGATTAGTCATATTTCCGCTAAAGTACAGGATGCCGTTAAAAACAGCATTAATCCGGAAGAAGCTGCTTCACTTCAAGTTACTGAGAAAGAAGAAGGTTTATTGGTGGAGGATGAATCCGGGAATTCTTCCGATGAGCTCGAGAAGACTGAACTGAAAGACCGAAAAAAAGGTATTGAGACCGGGGAATTAAGAGACAATAAAGTCTTTGTATCTGAATCGGAGGACATTGTCGGAGATAAGTCTGTAACTTTATCTTATGATGTAAGTCAAAAGGAAGTTCAAGACACAGGTTTTTCTCAGACGGTAGAGAGCAAGGCTCCTGTTTCAAAACAGGAAATTTTTACACAGGTAGTTGAAAAGGCAAAGGTGCTTCTAAGTGGTGAAAAGAGTGAAATGGTTATCGATTTAAAGCCGGATCATCTGGGCAAATTGGCATTAAAGATCGCTACAGAAAGAGGTATTGTGGTTGCCAAATTCATTGCTGAAAATGAACAGGTTAAGGCTGCCTTGGAATCAAACATGAATATGCTTAAGGAATCTTTGGAAAAGCAGGGCTTTTTGGTTCAGGAATTCAGCGTTTCCGTAGGTGACAACAGAGAACGCAGCGGATACGAAGACAATATGAAGAAAGGCAATTTTGCTAAGAAAGGGTTAAAGGATGAACTTCCTGCTATAGGCATGGTCGGTGTTGAAAGCTTGGAGCAACTGCATACAGGAATTAATTCTTATATTGATGGGACCAGCAGCATTAATCTAACAGCATAGCAAGGAGGAGTTTTAATGGCTGTCGATGGTGTAAGCCGCGAAAAAACCATTGAGGAAATCATCAAAAGTACGGAGAACAAGGCCGGCCAGAGAAAGGTTGGAGAACTGGGCAAGGATGAGTTTTTGAATCTTCTTGTGACACAGCTTCGATATCAGGATCCCTTGAATCCTGTGGAAGATAAGGAATTTATAGCTCAAATGGCTCAGTTTAGCGCCTTGGAACAGATGCAGAATCTTAACACCAGTTTTTCAGCGACAAAAGCCTTTGGCATGATAGGTAAGTATATAACTGCCACCATGCTCAATGAAAGCACTTTTGAGACGGAGGCCGTTGCGGGCACCGTTGAAAGTGTTAAGATGGAAGGCAGCAGAACTTATTTGGTTGTCGGAGGTAAAGATGTTCCGGTTGAAAAGGTTGTAAGCGTTTCAGAGGATTCGGGTATATTTAATGATACAAATATATCCCAATACACAGGAATCATCGGTTATGAAGTCAAAGGCTGCGTATATGATCCACAAACCGGCGAAATTGTTGGGGTTAGCGGAGTTGTTAAGGAAATTGAAAAAGGCAGGTATGAAAATTACGCTATAATGGATGGTGTCAAAGTAAACATCTCTGCAGTTGCCACCGGTCTACCTTCAACAGATCCTGAATTTTGGGAAACGTACCTGACCGACAGCTTGGATCATCAGATTTCTTTAATAATAACCGATGAGTTCGGAAACGGAACCAGGGTTCCTGTAAACGGAATCTTGAGAGACTTCACAATAGCACCTGACGGAAAAATTACGGGGGTTTTAGACGAAGTATATGTTCCTGTAGATAGCATCTACAACATTAAGGAACAACAGGTACGTGAGGTGGAAGAATGATTGTAAACAATAATTTCTATGCAAATGTCGGAAAGGTTGTTAACAGGCAGGACACTCCAATACTCAACAAGCCTGAAAATGCTGCAAAGGGCACCTTTGATGAAATATTAAAGAGCAAAGTAAATGAAGGCAGTGAGATTAAGTTTTCAAAGCATGCCCAGATGAGACTGCAAATGAGAAATATAAATCTTTCGGAAGCACAGAAGGAAAGAATTTCAAGGGCTGTACAAAAGGCGGAGGAAAAAGGAGTTAGAGAGTCCCTGGTGCTTGTGGACGACATGGCATTTGTAGTAAATGTAAGGAGTAAGACGGTAATCACTGCGGTTAACAGCAATGAGCTTAAAGATAACGTTTTTACAAACATTGACGGCGCTGTATTTACATAACTTTGATACAAGGTTTATAGCTAAGTATGTAGTAAAATCGCAAATATTAATGTAGCCGGACCCTTTCGGGAGGCTACCTATTCCGGACTGACAGAAGGAATAGAAAAGACGAAGTCATTTATTATAGCGTAACTGAAGGAGGTCATTTCGTTATGATGAGATCTATGTTTTCCGGGGTTTCCGGACTTCGGGCTCACCAGACAAGAATGGACGTTATAGGAAACAACATAGCAAACGTTAATACAGTAGGCTTTAAATCGGGAAGGGTGACCTTTCAGGAGGTTTTTAGCCAGACACTGCAAGGTGCCGGCGCTCCCGATTCAGCAACAGGCCGCGGTGGAACAAATCCAATGCAGGTGGGACTGGGTATAGATGTGGGGACCATCGATACAATTACCACCCGCGGTAGCCTTCAAAGAACCGACAATCCTACGGATTTGGCCATTGAAGGCGAGGGCTTCTTTATAGTAAAGGGTGGAAGCTCGAGTACATACATGTTCACAAGAGCCGGAAACTTTGGAATAGACCGGTTAGGAAACCTCGTAACCGGAAGCGGTATGAACGTTTATGGCTGGCAGACCTACACAAGGCTGGAAGACGGAACATTTAAATTTGATACTGAGAGTCCTATTGAGCCGATAAACCTTTTCTCGGACGCCGTTAATAAAAATAAAAGGATGCTGGCAGCCAGAGCGACTACCAGTGCTGTATTAGCGGGTAATCTGGATGCTTCAACTCCCATATATACAGCCGGATCAGGTGCATCTTCGACAAGCGACTTTCAATTTTCAGTACCTCTTACAGTGTACGACTCACTGGGGAATAAATACAAATTAAGTGTAAACTTTAGAAAAACCGGTGCTGCGGGCGGGTCCGGAGGAACAACCACTTGGGAGTGGCAGGTGGCAGCTGCGTCGGGATTAAGCTTAACGACTGCATCCGGAAGTATTGAGTTTAATACCAAAGGACAAGTGGTATCGGGACCGGCATTGACACCGAGTATAGTAATTACTCCTCCGGCAGGTGTCGGAACTGAGGATATCAAGGTAACGCTTGATTTTTCAAATCTTACCATGTATGCGGCAGATAGTTCCGTAAAGCCTACCAATGTGGACGGTTATCCACCGGGAGAACTTACTACCTTTAATATAGGATCTGACGGAATGATATATGGGGTATACAGCAACGGTCTGCAACAGCCCTTGGGACTTATAGCCTTAGCAGGTTTTGATAATCCGGCCGGGCTTCAAAAGGTGGGAGAAAACATGTATATAGCCACCAGCAACTCCGGAGAGTTTACACGGGGTGTGAAGGCAGGGACGGAAGGTACAGGAATGCTGAATCCCGGAACTCTTGAAATGTCGAATGTTGACCTTTCAAAAGAATTTACGGACATGATTGTGACCCAGAGAGGCTTCCAGGCAAACAGCAGAATAATTACAACCTCTGACGAAATGCTTCAGGAGCTTGTTAATTTGAAGAGGTAGTATAATTTAATAACTCGATTGTCAGATGGGGCTTTACCCGTCTGACAGTCGCGGAAATAATAGAAGTTTTTGCTGAAAAACAATTAGCAGTTCACTCTAATCGTAAAATAAGTACACAAAACCATAATTTTTTCACAAAAATCTAATTTTTCTATTGAGTTTTTGAGGTAAAAATATTATGATTAAATTAACTAGATTAAATGGAACGGAATTTGTTTTAAATTGTGAATTAATTGAAGTCGTTGAACAAACACCTGACACTGTTATTTCAACAACAAACGGCAAAAAATTTGTTGTTGTCGAAAATATTGATGAGATAGTCAAAAAAGTTTTACATTATAAAAGATCAATCTCTCTTTTAAACAGAATTAACCAGTAATTGGACTTTATGCTCTTACTATTTTCACATATTCAGTTTTATCAGCTTAGCCATTTTATGTTATCTACTTAAAGGATAAAGGGGGCATACATTTTGGAAGGAAAAAGCGGTTATTTTATTCTTATCGGTATAGTGGCGTTTTTGTCCTTATCCCTTGCAATACTTATAATAATACTATTTTTACAGGGCGGGTCTGTAAATTCTGCTTCGGATACTCCGAAAATAGTAACATTGCCCAGTGATGATGAACTGGTAAAGTTGCAGCTGTTTAATGAAAAGACACCGTTTAACCTTAAAAATGAGGATACCGCAAAGAGTCCTATTATAGTTATCAGTGCGGAAATATCTTATTTCAAAAAAGTTAGAGATATTGAGGATACAACCGTAAAGATTGAAGCAAATAAAAGTAAGCTTCAGGAAATTGTCGGTACATATTTTCAATCATTAACCCTTAAGGATGTAATGAAGGAAGATTCCAAGGAAAAGGCAAGAGAAGAGCTTACTAAGAGGATGAATGAATATTTGCTGTCAAATGAAAAGGCAAAGGACGATATTATTTTTACCATTGTTTTTGACAATTGGTTCTACCAGTAGGAGGTGCAATAAATGGGGGATATTCTGTCTCAAAATGAAATAGACGAACTACTTAAAGCCCTTAATACTGGTGAATTGGATGTCCAACAAATGAATACCAAAACCGAAGAGAAGAAGATAAAAATTCATGACTTCAGAAGGCCGAGCAAATTCGGAAAGGATCATTTAAGGACCCTCAATGTTATTTACGACAATTATGCCAGGCTTGTTACAAATTTTCTTTCAGGGTATTTAAGAGCTCTGGTTCAGGTGGATGTTATTTCGGTGGAGCCGATAGCATATTATGAGTTCAGCAATTCATTGTCCAATCCTGCTGTACTCGCAGTCGTCGATTTTGCTCCCCTTTCCGGATCAATTATTCTTGAAGTGGCTCCTTCCGTTGCCTTTGCATTAATTGACAGAATACTTGGCGGAAAAGGGCTTCCTATGGATAAGATAAGAGAATTTACCGAGGTAGAACTTGCGATAATTGAAAGAATAATATCTCAGATCTTGAATCTCATGAGAGAGCCATGGGAAAATGTGGTTGAAGTGAAGCCAAGACTTGAGAAAATCGAGACAAATGCGCAGTTTGCACAAATAGTATCGGCAAATGAAATGATAGCCTTGATAACCTTAGGTACGAGGATAGGTGAAGTTGAGGGAATGGTTAATATCTGTATTCCCTATATGGCTGTAGAGCCTATACTGTCAAAGTTAAGCACAAAATATTGGTTTGCAAATAACGAAAAAGAACCGAAACCGGAAGACAAAAAGACAATTGAGCAAAAAATTCAAAATACCAAAATACCTATTAGTGTGATACTTGGCAGAACGACAATTCAAGTGGCCGATTTAATTGAGATGCAGTGTGGTGATGTAATACCGTTAAACACAAATGTTAATGGAAAATTGGATGTTCTGGTGGGAGATATATTGAAATTTTATTGTTCTCCGGGAGTAAAGAAGAATAAAGTTGCAGTCAAAATAACGGATGTAATAAGAAGGGAGGATGAGTAAAATGGGAGATATGTTGTCTCAAGAAGAAATAGATGCTTTATTGAACGGTGACAGTATAAACGAAGATGAAATAATGCAAGACGGTTCCGAACTTAATTCGCAGGAAATCGATGCATTGGGTGAAATAGGAAACATAAGTATCGGTACTTCTGCAACCACATTGAATTCTCTCTTAGGACAAAAAGTAACCATTACTACTCCCAGGGTTATGGTATGCACGTGGAAGGAATTGCTGGATAAATATCAAGCATTATATGTAGCAGTCAAGGTAGAATATACTGACGGCTTAAACGGTTTAAACCTTCTATTGCTAAAGGAGTCTGACGTTAAAGTAATTGCAGATTTAATGATGGGCGGGGACGGCAGCAATAAAGACGGAGATTTGACGGAGCTGCATTTGAGCGCAATTAGCGAAGCCATGAACCAGATGATAGGTTCGGCAGCAACTTCAATGTCTTCCATGTTCGATAAAAGGATTGATATTTCCCCTCCAAAGGCATTTTCTCTGACAATTGACAGTATAAGTCCTGAGAATTCCTTTGATGTTGAAAGCAAAGTAGTTCAAATAGCCTTTAAAATGCAAGTCGGTGAATTAATCGACAGCGAGATTATGCAGATAATACCTGTTAATTTTGCAAAGGAACTTGTGGGCAATATATTGAATACTGAACCGAATCCTAATATCAATGATTCATTTTCATTTGATGATGAGTCTTCACAGGTGCAGCACCAGGCACCGGTTCCCAATTACCAGGCTGAGGTTCCACCAAGTCCTCAACAGCAAGCTTATCAGCCACAGGGGCAATATTATGCTCATTCTGCACCGCAGGAGCATAATAGGCCAAAAGCGCCGATAAATGTACAACCGGCTCAGTTTGAAGCCTTTGATGACGGTATGATTTCAATAGAAAAGAAGAATATCGGTCTTATCATGGACGTTCCTTTGCAGGTAACAGTTGAGCTGGGGAGAACCAACAAGCTCATAAAGGATATATTGGAATTTGGACCCGGATCTATAATAGAGCTGGACAAGCTTGCCGGTGATCCTGTGGATATTTTGGTAAACGGTAAGGTAATTGCCAAAGGTGAAGTTGTGGTAATAGATGAAAGCTTCGGAGTTAGGGTCACGGATATAATTGATCCGTCAAAAAGACTTTAGTGCTTAGGATATTTTAAAACCCATAAAGACATATATTTACTGGTTTTTAATGGAATAGACAAATATTTAAGGAGAGGGTAAACGATGGGAAAAAGGATTCTTATAGTTGATGATGCAGCTTTTATGAGAATGATGATAAAGGATATTCTTACCAAGAATGGGTATGAGGTGGCAGGTGAAGCAGAGAATGGGGCCCGGGCAGTTGAAAAGTATAAGGAGCTTTCTCCGGACCTGGTGATTATGGACATCACCATGCCTGAAGTAGACGGTATAGAAGCTGTTAGGCAGATCAAAAAAATCAACTCGGAATCAAAAATAATCATGTGCTCGGCAATGGGCCAGCAGGCTATGGTAATAGAGTCTATTCAAGCAGGTGCGAGGGATTTTATTGTAAAACCCTTTCAAGCTGAAAGAGTTGTTGAGGCAGTGAAGAAAGTTCTGGGATAATCCCGGTAAAAGCTTCAGATAAAGTTATTGATAACGGAAGAGGGAGTATATAATGGAGAGCCTGATAAGTGCTGTTTTGTTTCTGATTGTTTTCGGTTCGATTTTATTCCTGGCATATGTTACAACAAAATTTATCGGAACCGGAACCAATAAAATGATGAAAGGGAGATACATAAACATTATTGAAACAGTCAATTTAGGGTTTGACTCTAAGCTGCATCTTGTGAAGGTTGGACCGGATTTTGTTTTAATTTCAACCTCAGGGAAAAATACCTGCTTTTTAACAAAGGTCGAGTTAGAAGAATATTCCGATAATGAAGAGAAAGCCAGTAACAACAGTTTTAATTTTAAGAATGTCTTTGATAAGTATTTTCAGGGTTTTAAACATAAGCAAGAAAATAAAGGTTTTACTGCAGTATTGAATAAAGAGAACAGAGAAAGTTTAAATGAACGGGTTTTTAACAAAAATCTCAAAAGGCTTAAGGATATTTCGACAGGGATAAATTTGCACAAGACAGAAGATGGAGAGGAATACACCAATGAAAAGAGGGCTTAGATATCTTATTTTAGCTACAATGATAATAACAGTGTTTATTCTGTTGGCATCATATGTATACGCTGAACCGGAAACTATATCGTTACCCAAGCTGGGATTTTCTGTGGAGTCTTCAGATAATCCTCAGGATGTTTCCAACAGTGTTAAGATTTTGCTGCTCTTAACTGTGTTGACTTTGGCTCCGTCAATACTTATAATGATGACGAGCTTTACCAGAATAATTATTGTCCTCTCCTTTTTGAGAAATGCCATGGGGACCCAACAAATGCCGCCGAATCAAGTCTTGATTGGGCTAGCTTTGTTTTTAACGCTGTTCATAATGAACCCTGTTTTAACGGAAATCAATGACACTGCATTAAAGCCTTATTCCAATCAGGAGATTACCCAAGATGTTGCAATTGACAGGGCATCTGCGACAATTAAGATGTTTATGATCCGGCAGACATCAAAGGATGACTTGGGACTTTTTGTATCGCTGTCCGGAATGAAGACTCCCATCAAGGAGGAAGAAATTCCAAATCTTCCTTTAACAATAGTTATTCCGGCCTTTTTAATTAGCGAATTGACAATTGCATTCAAAATCGGTTTTCTTATTTATATACCGTTTCTGGTAATTGATATGGTGGTTTCAAGTACGCTTATGTCCATGGGTATGATGATGCTTCCGCCGGTCATGATATCTTTGCCGTTTAAGATTTTACTGTTTATTATGGTTGGGGGATGGAACCTAATAACTCAGTCACTGGTTAACAGTTTTGTCTTATAGCTTGGTTTCAAAAATTCTAGTTCGGAGGTAGAACGGTATGGAACAGGGAGTGGTAATACAATTGGCACAGAGGGCTATTCTGACGGTTATATATGTGGCAGCACCAATGCTGGGGCTTAGTCTTATCGTCGGTTTGGCAGTCAGTATTTTTCAGGCAACCACCCAAATACAGGAGCAGACCCTAACCTTTATACCCAAAATACTGGCTATTCTCGGAGGCATAGTAATCTTTGGATCGTGGATGCTAAAAGTATTAATTGATTTTACCCGGGATATATACCTAAACATAAATCAGTTTATAAGGTAGCAAAAGTAAATTATCGGAGGACAACAAATTGAGTATTCCAGAAGGAATTTTGCAAAACGGTATAGAAATATTCTTGTTAATATTCGTTAGAATGACAGGCCTGTTTGTAATAGCACCCATTTTTGGAGGAAGAAATATTCCGTCGTATTTAAAAATCGGATTTTCGTTTATGCTGGCACTGATTCTGATAAACACCATAAAGGTTCAGGAGCTTGCATTCAGCAATATATACGAGTATTTTATACTTGTACTTAAAGAATTCGTAGTCGGTATTACACTGGGTTATGTATCCTATTTGATTTTTACGGCTATATACCTTGCGGGGCATTTAATCGATATGCAGATTGGATTCGGCGTTGTTAACATTATAGACCCGATGAGCAATATTCAGGTACCTATTACGTCAACTTTTTACTTTATATTATGTATGCTTATTTTCCTGATGTGCAGAGGTCACCATATTTTGATAAGAGCATTGTTTAAGAGCTACGACTATATTCCTTTGGGCACAGGAGTATTTGGAAAGGAAATTACAAATGACATTTTAAGGGTATTTGGAAACATATTTTTTACAGCCTTTAAAATTAGTGCACCGATTCTTGCAGCAATAATGATAACGGATGTTGCCCTTGGAATTCTTTCAAAGACAGTGCCACAGCTCAATGTCTTTATGGTGGGAATGCCGCTTAAGATAATTCTTGGGTTGGCTGTAATGGTACTGACAATACCGATATTTATATCCATCGTGGAAAGCCTTATAAGGGGTATGGATGGCGAAATGTATACTTTTCTTAAGGATATGGCACCAAAATGAAATTAAAAGGTATCGTTATTCATAAAAAAATAATTACAATTTCGGATGACATAAACCATACTGCTGCAGATAGGCATAGAATAGGCCTTTATGCAGGGAAAAAGAAGCTGAAAGTTAACCTGCAGCTTTTTGCAGACAGTGGCGAAAAAACCGAAAAAGCCACTCCGCGAAAGAAGTCCAAAGCCAGAGAAGAGGGGCAGGTACTTCAAAGTCGGGAATTGACCGCTGCTATAGTTCTTCTTTGTATGTTTATCGGGCTAAGGGCTTTTGGCGGATTCATGTATGAGGAAATTCTAGGCTGCTTCAAAAAGGTTTTTACGGTTTATTTTGAAGAAGACAGCCTGTTTACCATAAACGGTGTAATGAAAGTATTTGATGAGTCTTTATTGTCACTGTTAAAAATTGTCGGTCCTTTGTTTGCCATAGCGTTATTAATGGGATTGATATCGGGTTATGCCCAGGTAGGGTTTTTGTTTTCAACAAAGACGCTGGGTATTAAACTAAACAGAATCAATCCGTTAAATGGGTTTAAAAGAATTTTTTCCGCAAGATCTCTGGTGGAGCTTCTAAAATCAATATTAAAGGTTGCTGTGGTGGGTTATGTCGGGTACTCGTACATCAAAGGAAAGTCAAATGACATACTCAGCATTATGGATATGGATGTAATCAGTATAGCATCCTATATAGGTGTTACGTCAACAAATGTAGGAATAAGAATGGGTATGGCAATGCTTGTTATAGGGGTGATGGACTATGGCTACCAGTGGTGGGAATATGAAAAGAGCCTTAGAATGACAAAGCAGGAGGTTAAGGAAGAATATAAGGAGACGGAAGGTAATCCGCAAATAAAATCAAGAATAAAGCAAAAGCAGAGACAGATATCCATGAGGAGAATGCTCCAGGATATACCCAAGGCTGATGTCGTTATAACAAACCCAACGCATTTTGCGGTTGCAGTAAAATATGATTCGAATGTTGCGGATGCGCCTATTGTCCTGGCAAAAGGGCAGGATTATATCGCACTGAGAATAAAGGAGATAGCCAAGGAGAGCAATGTGGAAATTGTTGAAAACAAACCCCTTGCCAGAACACTGTATGAGACTGTGGAAATAGGCGGGAAAATACCTCCGGAGCTTTATCAGGCAGTAGCTGAGGTTCTTGCTTATGTATACAATCTTAAAAGAAAAAGATGAAAGCATACGTCTTATAGGATTAGACCGAATGCTGATAATTCACTTAATATGATCTGAAGGAGTGAAATGACATGAGAGTTAAATTTGGGGAAATTTCGATAGCAGTTATGGTTGTTGCCATTGTACTAGTAATAATACTACCCATCCCCGGTGGAATTCTTGATGTCCTTCTTGCATTAAATATTGCGTTAGCAATTGTTATCCTTTTAAATGTGGTTTATTCTAAAGAACCCCTTCAGCTTTCAGTATTTCCGTCAGTTTTGCTGTTTACCACATTGTACAGGCTTGCATTAAATATAAAATCCACAACATTGATACTGGCAGAAGGAGAAGCGGGACAAGTTATAGAAGGATTTGGAAACTTTGTTGCCCAGGGAAACCTGGTAGTGGGAACCGTAATATTTTTGATCATTACCATAGTTCAGTTTCTGGTAATAACAAAGGGTACTGAAAGAGTGTCGGAGGTTGCGGCAAGGTTTACTCTCGATGCCATGCCGGGTAAGCAAATGGCTATCGATGCGGATTTGAATGCCGGATTAATAAATGAGATTGAAGCCAAGGAGAGAAGAAGAAAGATTCAAAGGGAGTCCGATTTCTACGGGGCAATGGACGGTGCTACCAAATTTGTAAAAGGAGATGCCATTGCAGGACTTATTATCACCATTATAAACATTATCGGAGGCGTGATAATCGGTGTAGTAATGAGAAACGAGGAGATAGGCTTTGCCTTTCAAAACTATACAATACTCACCATAGGAGACGGGCTTGTAAGCCAGATACCTGCGCTCATAATTTCGGTGGCTACAGGTCTTATTGTTACGAAATCCACTTCCGATGACGGTTTAAGTGTTGACTTGAAAAAACAGATACTTTACAACCCCAATGTGTTCTTTATAGCAGCCGGGTTTTGTATATTACTGTCAATACCCTTAGCAACACTACCTTTCCTTGCTCTTGCAGCAATATTTATTGTTATGGGAATAATTCTCATAAGGAAAAACGTTGAAAATGAGAAACAGGAAGGAATCCAGATTGAGGAAAATGAGGTTAAGGAGATTAGAAAGCCTGAAAATGTTGTAAATCTTCTTCAGGTTGATCCTATTGAATTGGAATTCGGTTACGGTATTATACCTCTTGCCGATGTTAACCAAGGGGGAGACCTTTTGGACAGGGTTGTTATGATAAGAAGGCAGCTTGCCTTGGAATTGGGAATGATAGTGCCTATAATCAGGCTTAGAGACAATATCCAGTTAAATCCTAACGAATACATAATAAAAATTAAAGGAGTTGAAGTGGGCGGTGGAGAATTAATGCTTGATCACTATTTGGCCATGAGCCCTGGAGTTGTGGAAGAGGAGATTGACGGAATAAAGACCACGGAACCGGCCTTCGGATTGCCTGCTGTGTGGATTTCCGAGGCGCAAAGAGACCGGGCCGAAATGCTGGGATATACTGTGGTTGATTGTCCTTCCATTATCGCAACCCATTTGACTGAAGTTATAAAATCCCATGCCCATGAATTGACTGGAAGACAGGAAGTACAGACAATTATCGACAAAGTCAAGGAGAATTATCCGGCCATAGTGGAAGAATTGGTTCCCAAAATGATGACCATAGGAGAAATACAAAAGGTGATAGCCAATCTATTAAAAGAAGGAGTATCCGTGAGGGATATGGTAACCATATTGGAAACCCTTGCAGACTATGCACCTTCAACTCATGATACAGATCTTCTGACCGAATATGTAAGGCAGGCTTTAGGAAGGGCAATTTCAAAGAAGTTTATCAAGGATAAAAAATCCAATGTTATAACCCTGGATCCAAAGCTGGAACAGGTAATTATGGATTCGGTGCAAAGGACCGAGCAGGGTTCTTATCTAACTTTGGAACCGGGAGTAATCAACACCATTATAGGCAACCTGTCAAAGCAGGTACAAAAATTGATACAACTGGGTCAGCAGCCTATAGTTCTGTCGTCACCGGTTGTAAGACTGTATTTTAGAAGATTGACAGAGCAGTCGATACCCGGATTGGTTGTTCTATCATATAATGAACTTGATCCTGGAATAGAGGTTCAAGCTGTGGGGACGGTGAGCGTATAAATGAAGATTAGAAGGTATATCGGAAAGGATGCACAGGAAGCCATATTAAAAGTAAGAATGGATCTGGGAAACGATGCACTGATATTGAATACCAGAAAGGTCAGGCAAAAAGGTTTCCTGAAGATGTTTTCAAAACCTTTGGTAGAAATTTTGGCTGCGGTCGATGAGTATTACGGACCCACAAATAAAAAGGTTGCAGCAAAAAATGAAATCGGTTTTGAAAAGAAAAATGAGTTAAAAACAATTAACGGTTTTGGAAAGGAATCAATTTATAAAAGTAAATTGGACGAAAAGGAGGAAAAAATAGTCCTTTTGGAGAATAAAATAAACGGTATGGAGGCAGTACTCAATAAGATCTATAATCAAATCCAACAGCCTGCCGAAAAAACAGAGACTGCCCAAAGTAAAGAAGAGGAAAAGTCATTATCGGGAATTCTACAGCTGTTTTATAACAATCTTGTAAAAAATGAGGTGGAAACGGACATTGTCCAATTCCTTATTGAAAGGGTGCATGAAAAAAAGAAGGAAAATGCAGGGGTTAACGACACCACATCGATACTGTACAGTCTGATTTCAGAACTACTGGGTAAGCCTTCCACCATAAAGCTTCGGGAAGACGGTAAGCCAACGGTCATAGTACTGGTAGGTCCTACCGGGGTGGGGAAAACAACAACCTTGGCAAAGATTGCTGCCCACTATGCTCTTGACCATAAAAAGAACGTAGGCCTTATAACTGCCGATACTTACCGTATAGCGGCGGTAGAGCAATTAAAGACCTATGCCGAAATACTGGGTATGCCGCTAAAGGTAGTGTATTCTGCGGATGAGATAAGCGAGGCACTGGAAGGTTACAAGGATAAGGATATAGTATTTATCGATACTGCAGGAAGAAGCTATAAGAACAAACCACAGTTTGAGGAGTTAAAGACGTTTGTTGAAGCAGAGACTGTGAAAAAAACTCTGTAAAATAAGCTTTCTATGATAAAATATAAAATCATAGGAGGCTTTTTTATGGCAAG